>Ga0209542_10000093_pt1 | contig 222187 bp, 216 predicted proteins | sample RifCSPhighO2_01_FD_184028 | JGI IMG/M metagenome (GOLD analysis project Ga0209542, IMG submission 184028) | Soil microbial communities from Rifle, Colorado - Rifle CSP2_plank highO2_0.1 (SPAdes) (version 2) | ecosystem: Environmental > Terrestrial > Deep subsurface > Rock core/Sediment ...
TTTCAAAGGACTTTCTTGGTGCAATATCTTCCAACAGCATGGAGACAAACCTGTTCGCGAATCTCGTTGGTCTTATCAGAAAAAAGTTGTTGTGGGCCGAGGGCAACCTTATAATGAGCAAAAAAATTTTGCAGAAGGTGCAAGGCTTGAAATTGTGTCCTTAATCGAAAGGGTTCTTTTTAACTTGCTAACATATATAAGCTCACAAAATTGCCCTGATGGTGAATATGTAGCACGTACTTCGACGCCTACTTTAGATAGCCACGTCCCTCCTAAGCCTTGGCAATCGATTGTATGGTGGCCGACGAGTGGCCCTTCGGCTCGCTTGGGCCTCACAAGAGACAATTTCGGCGACAACGGCGTCGGTGTCGCGGTGGGGGTACCTTCTGGAAGTTACTCAGGCCATTAGTCCCAGGGCGCTGACCATTAAAAAGATAAATTTAAAATAATTACCAACACTACATTCAATTAAATATGCAATTAATATTGTATCATTGAACTAAAGTGTTTGTTCGATGTGAAATCTTTTCTAAAAACAAGGAATCAGTTATGTCGATAAGCTTATGCTCTGCAGAGAACCAAAACCCAAGTACTGCTGCACGGCCCGATTATGGACCTTTGGGCGTTTTTGGAAATTCAAAGGTAACCCTGGCTGGAGATCCATTCAGTCTTGTTTTAAGTTTTTTGACCCCAAAGGAGCTAACACAAGCAGAATGCGTATGCAATTCCTGGAAGGAATTTATCTGGACAACAGGTCAATGGAAGAAGCAGTGCCAGAATCAGTTGAATATCCCAGCTTCCATAGATCCAATAAGCTTTTTGCCACAAGGATCTGCTTCTTATAAAGAACATGCTAAATTACCCATTAAGACTAAAGTCTACGATGCAAGCATCTATCGAGACATTTTGGGAACAGAAATTGAGCTAGTGCCCCCTCTTCTTAAAGCGCAACCTCTTACGAGAGCAGCAGAACCTGATCCTTGCGGTCCAGCTCAAACAAAGGGCCAGAAGTATGTGTGGATGAGTTCTCCCAGCTATTTTAACGTCTCTGCTGATGAAGATTTTCCTTTTGAATTAGACAAACCAGATGATCCAAATGATGAAGAAGCTCCAAGGCTCATACAAAAAGAAGTTGGCCTTGTGGAACGCTTTAAAAGAAAGGTCGGACTTGGATCAAAACTTGAAAAAAAGATTTTACAAGTACCCAATACGATTAACAATCTTCCTGTGCTATTTGGGCACCCAAAAAATGGAAATCTCTCGAAATATAATTATGTTTGGAAAACCATTTCTTCCCAGCATGGTAACAAAAGGATCCCAGCAGGGCCGATCTGCATGAGAGAAGATGTGATTGGAAGGAATCTAACCTTTGCTCAGCAACAAGCGGCTGCAACAGAGGCTGGAGTTGTAATCCCTCAGTTAGGGCACAGAATCCTTTACAATTTTCTAAGACAGGCTAAGACAAATACCTATCCAGACGGACAAAATCCATGGACTTATGCACGCACTTCAACCATCACAGTTGATTCGCAAGGGACTCCTTGGCAATCGGTTTGTGGGGGCGGCGGCCCCTCCGGCCTGGACGCCGACTGCTACGTCGGCAACGACGATATCGGCGTGGCGGTGGCCCTTTGAATTCGTCCGAGATGGCGATGTGCTTGTTGTCTCTAAACTTGATCGCCTGGCCCGATCGGTTGCAGACCTACTAACAATCACCCAATCTCTAGAAAAAAAGAGTCTAACGGAGTTTGCCTGACCAGGCCAGTTTCGTACGCAAAGTAGCAAAATAATCATTTCTATGAAGACTCACGCGTTTAAAGCGGTTGGAAGAACGCTCCACAATCAACCTGTCTTTGCTTTTCATGGAAAGAACTTCCAGGCCATCTGCTCGGACCTCAATGGGATCGTAAGAGCTCATATACTCGATTTCGATTCGGGAGTTAGGAGAGAGAACAATCGGTCGATTGGAAATGGTGTGAGGGCAAATGGGGGTAATAACCACTGCATCGATACTGGGGCTCAGGATAGGTCCCCCGGCCGCCAGGGAATAAGCCGTAGAGCCGTTAGGGGTAGCGATCACCACGCCGTCTGCTGTAAAAGTATTCAGATAGTTCCCATCCACGCGGATCGCAAGCTCAATCAGACTGTAGTTGCTAGCCCTATGGATAACAAAGTCATTGACTGCCTGAAGAGGGCCCGCTTTTAGCATCAGCATCTCGTCAATCGTAAATTTATTCTCCAAAAGATCTGTAAGACTGGGATAAATATCGCCAGTCGGGATATCCGCCATAAAACCGAGATGGCCAAGGTTGATCCCAACAATGGCTGCATCTAAGTGGCTATATCGATGAGAGAGGCGCAGAATTGTTCCATCCCCCCCCATGGAGATAAGAAACTTGATCTCCGTATCGGAAACGCTAGAGATGGGACGAGCGCCAATTTTAGGGGCTTTTTCGTCCTCTGCAACAACACACACACCCTTCTCTTCAAGGAACTTACAAATGTTGGAGGCAATCTCAAACGATTGCTTCTTTTTCTCGTTTGGAAACAGGGCGATGATCATCGACAAAGAACTCCTTCAGGATACGCCTCGCAATGGACTCAGCATCCAAGCCTAATTCTTGCATAAGTTCGGTATTGCTGCCAAATTGAACCCATAAATCTGGGATGCCAAAATTCAATACTGCTACCTCCCGGAAGTTATTTTGAATGAGGAAATGATTGATAATCATTCCTAAGCCCCCATTGAGGGAATGCTCTTCAATCGTTGCAACAAAACGGTGCGTCGAAAGAAGGTCGGAAAAAAGATCGATGTCTAACGGCTTAATAAAAACCGGATCAACCACGGTTGCAATAAGATAATGATCAAGAAGAATTTCGCGTACTTTAAGCGCGGTACCGCATGAGTGTCCCAGCGCGATTAGCAGTATATCTTTACCTTCCATGAGGAGCTCCGCTTTTCCTGGAATTCGTTTTTGTAAAGGGAGATCAAGTTCCACAGTTTCTAAGTTCGGGTAGCGAATCGCGGCCGGTCGACCCCAGCTAAAACTACTGGATAAAAGCTCTTTCAGCACATGACCGTCGCGTGGCTGCGCAATGATCAGATTAGGCATCACGTTCAGAAAGCTAATATCGTAAATCCCGTGATGAGTCGACCCATCAGGCCCTGAGATAAAGGCGCGGTCTAATGCAAAAACAACCGGAAGTTCTTGCATACAAACATCTTGAAAAAGATTGTCGAAAGCTCTTTGCAAAAACGTCGCATAAATGGAGACGACAACTTTTTTCTTTTTGCCGTAAGCGAGCCCGCCTGCAAAAGTGACTGCGTGGCCTTCGGCAATGCCCACATCCAAGCACCGATCGGGATACTCTTGCATAAACGCCTCTAGGCAAGAGCCAGCCGGCATGGCTGGGGTAATGCAAATAAGATCAGGATCGCTTCGCGCCAACTCTAGCATGTGGCGGCCAAAAATCTTGGGAAAGGTTGGGTTTTTCGAAGGGGAGGGAAGAAATTTTCCGCTACAGAGATCAAATGGCTTCACTCCATGGTAGGGAGTAGGGTTTGCGATAGCGATCGGCATGCCCTTGCCTTTTACAGTCAAAATATGAAGAAGAACTGGTCTTGTTTCTTTTTTAAGAGACTCAAAGGTATGAATCAGTTGGCTGATATTGTGGCCGTCAATGGGGCCAATGTAGGAGAAGTTGAATTCCTCAAAAAACGTAGCGGGGCTGACAAGGTTCTTAACCGATTCGGTGATTTTTTGTCCAAATTTTTGCAAAGCTTCTCCATAACCGGGAATTTTTGCTAGCAGGGTCTGCACTTCGTGGTAGATTTTGTTGGAAAGAGGGTTGCTGAGAAGGCGGCTTAACACATGTTTAATATTTCCCACGTTTTGAGAGATGGACATGGCGTTGTCATTCAATACTGCAATAAAGCGGGGTAGTTTCTTAGGGATGTTGTTCAGAGCTTCGAGAGTAAGCCCACAAGTGAGGCTCGCATCTCCTAAAATAGGAATGACAAAATTTTCTTCCTTGTTGAGATCTCTTGTTTTAGCAACGCCCAAGGCTAACGATAAGGCTGTGCCTGCGTGTCCTGCAAAAAAATGATCGTGAACCGACTCTTTCGGGTGGGAAAATCCACAAAGGCCATGATATTGCCTCATTTGATCAAAGCGGTCATTTCGCCCCGTTAATAATTTGTGAACATAGCTTTGATGGCTCACATCAAAAATGAACTTATCTTCCGGCGAGCGAAAAACCCGATGCAAGGCGAGAGTAAGCTCCACAATCCCGAGATTTGAGGAAAGATGTCCACCATTGACTGAGAGAACTGCAATGATGCGCTGTCGGATTTCTTCTGCAAGCCTTTCTAGCTCAGCGAGGGTGAGCTCAGAAAGGCCCTTTTTTAGGAGTGTGCTCAGCATCCAGGACTAATTCACCTTTTTGTTTGATCAGTTGTTCGATTTTTTGTTCTGCCGTATTCAAGCGAGACTCACACGTGTTGATGAGAGATTCAGCTTCCTCAAAGAGCTTTAAAGACTCCTCTAAGGGCGTTTTACCGCTATTCATCTTCTCTAAAATTTTTTCCAACCTTTCAAAGGCGTTTTCAAAGGAAAGTTCCATGTTCCTGTACCTGTTTTGCCGCTGCCTCTACCACGCCATCGTGCATGAGGACCTTAAAGTTTTGTTTTAAAAGAAAATGCTTTGAGGAAAGGATAATGGAATGGTTCATTTCATCAAAGAGAATGGCGTACCCTTTTTTCAATAAATTACGGGGGTTGAGCGAACGAAGGTGTTCTTGGAGGCGCCGAAGTCGATCCTTGTGTTCTTGAATTTTTACTTTAGGATTTAAAATCTCCAATCGTCTTGAAAATTCATCCAGTCGTTGTATGAGAGGGGCTAAGACCCCATAAGGGGAGCTTAAAGCGGGGTGTTTTTTTAAGGTAACAAGATGCCTGCGATAGGATTCCATTTGATGAGAAAGCCTCAGCAAACATTGCTTTCTGGCACCTTGGAGAAACTGTAATAGATTCGCCTTTTCTGCTGTGGCCATTTCTGCCGCAGCAGAAGGCGTTGGGGCCCGAACGTCCGCAACCCAATCGGCAATAGTGAAGTCTGTTTCATGGCCAACTGCGGAAATAATGGGAAGTTTTGACTCGTAGATCGCTTGAGCGACCCTTTCTTCATTAAATGCCCAAAGATCTTCCATACTTCCCCCACCGCGGCCAACAATGATGAGATCCGCAAGGTTGTATTTGTTGAAATCCTCGATAGCTTTGGCAATTTCTTCTGCCGCGCCTTCCCCCTGTACTTTGACGGGATTAAGCACAATCTGGAAGCCGCTAAAACGTCTTGTGAGTACATGGATGATGTCTTGAATGACGGCTCCCGTGGGACTGGTTACAACGCCGATCCTTTTGGGGAACTTAGGGAGAGCTTTTTTGTGTTCTGGATGAAACCAACCCCTGGCTTGGAGCTTTTCTTTCAGTTGGTGAAGTTGGATCAACAGCTCTCCGACGCCCAAAAACTGTAGATCACGGATGAGAATTTGGTATTGCCCCCTTGGGGCATAGAGGCTTACTTCTCCAGTAGCTATGACTTGATCCCCATCTTTGGGCATACGGGCAAGCTTTGCAGCATGGCCCCTAAAAAGGGCCGCTTGGATTTGGGAGCCTGCGTCTTTCAAACTAAAGTACAGATGGCCAGACGATTGGAGCTTACAATTACTAATCTCTCCCTTCACAAAAAGAGAACAAAAATTGGGCTCGAGCACCTCTTTAATCGCCTGCGTCAGTTCTGAGACGCTAAGAACTTTAGCTAACTCTTTCTTCATCGGGTAGCATTGTGCCAAAAAATGATTTGTTAAGCTACACTGAATAGGATTTGGAGATTCCCAGTTCAGGCTGCGCATGATATAAGCTTGATATTCGAAGCTTGATTAGGTATCCTGAGGGGAAAAATTTTGAGTGCGTATGGCGAAGAAGCTTTTTGCTGTTGGAAATTGGAAAATGTATAAGACTGCCAGGGAAGCCGCTGGCTATATAGAGGCTTTAACGCCCCTTATTGAGGGCTCGACAGTGAATGTCTATCTATCGGTACCCTTCACCTCGATTGCACCAGCCTGTCAGGCGGCAAAAGAAACCCCAGTGGTCATCGGTGCGCAAAATATGAATGATGCGAGAGAAGGGGCATTTACCGGGGAGATTGCCGGTTTGATGTTAAAAGAGGCTGGCGCGCGTTTTGTCCTTTTGGGCCATTCTGAAAGGCGCTGGATTTTCAATGAAAGTCCCGCTTTTATTCATAAAAAAATAATGAGAGCTCTACAGGATGACATTCAGCCCATCCTTTGCATAGGAGAATCGTTGGAGCAAAATCAAGCGGGAAAAACACAAGAGATTCTGGAAGAACAGATCCTGAGCGCGCTAGAAGGAATACCGGAAGAAGAGGCGAAGGAGCTTATATTGGCCTATGAACCTGTGTGGGCCATCGGAACAGGAAAGATCCCGACAGTCAAGCAAATCCAAGAAGTTCATGCTTTTTCTCGGAACGTTCTGATAGAGCTTTTTGGCAAGAAAATAGCTGGTGACATCCCCATCCTCTATGGAGGCTCTGTCAAGCCTGAAAATATCGTCGAAATTGTGAACGAGCTGGATGTGAATGGAGTGCTTGTGGGAGGCGCTTCTCTAGACCCTGAAATATTTGCTCAAATGATTCGATCTATGGAGGCCACCGTTTCTCAAAAGAGACGCAAAACTGTGAAAAAAGAGAAAATACAATGATGTTCTTATATTTTTTATTTTTGTTTTTATTTTTAGTGACAGCCTTTCTTTTGTGCTTTGTCATCCTGATTCAGGAAGCAAAAAGCCTGGGACTTGGCGCATCTTTTGGAGGGGATCATAGTGACTCTCTATTTGGGACTTCAACGGCCGAAGTGCTCAAGAAATTCACGGCCTATGTTGCTGGCGTATTTCTGTTTGCCTGCTGCATCCTTTCTTTGTGGAGTGGTGCGTTAGGCCGCGAGCGTGTGCAGCCCAAGGAAACGGAGACGGAGCATGCAGCATCCATCTGACTATGAAATCCGCTATTACGGCCATCCAGACTTAAGGAAAAAAGCAAAGCTGGTTGGGAAGCTTACTCCAGAAATTCTAGAGATTTGCGAAAAAATGCTAGAAAAGATGCTCTCATTGAGTCATTGCATAGGATTTGCAGGACCTCAGCTTGGCGTGAATTTGCGTATTTTTGTGATCCGCGAGGAGAAGTTTCTTCCTGATGGTGGTTATTATTTCGCGGAGCCTGAGGTCATCATCAACCCCGTTTTTAGTCAGCCTTCTCAAGAGCTAGAGACTATGACAGAGGGGTGTATGTCTCTACCAGGCATTCATGTGGAGGTAACAAGGCCCAAATCGATGCAGGTTTGCTACCTAAACTTAAAAGGAGAAGCGGTCGAGGAGAAGGTGGAAGATTTCCGCGCTCGGATGTTCATGCATGAAAATGACCATCTCAACGGGGTACTACATATCGATCGAATGGACCCCAAAAAAAGAAAAGAAATCGAACCTCTCCTTCGGGAGATGAAGAAGCGATACAATAGACCTCTTGTATAACTATGAAAAATTATTCGAAACTGGCCTTTTCCCTTCTCATCGGGCTTCTTCTTTGGTATGCCTCTCCGCCCGTTGGGATGCCTCAAAAAGGCTGGAATCTCTTTGCCTTGTTTGTCGCAACGATGGTTGCGGTCATTTTACGCCCCTTTCCAATGGGGGTTACGGCCATTTTTTCCCTTGCTATTGCCGTAACGACCAAACTCCTGACATTCGATGAAGCGTTTAGCGGTTTTTCAAATGATGTTGTCTGGCTGATCGTTTTTGCTTTTTTTGTTGCTAGAGGATTTATTCTCACAGGGTTGGGAAATCGCCTGGCTTTTACAGTGATGAGTTTTTTGGGAAAAAATAGTTTAGGCTTGGGTTATGGACTGGTTGCTACCGATCTTATACTGGCTCCCGCGATACCGAGCGTAACCGCTCGAGTCGGGGGGATTATTTACCCCATGGTGAGAGCTCTAGCAGATGTCTTTACAGGAAATTCTCACGATCCCAAGATGGGGGGCTTTTTAGCCATTACAGCGTTTCAGGGGTCTGTCGTAACAAGCGCCATGTTCTTAACTGCCATGGCTGGCAATCCTTTGATTGCTCAGTTGGCAAGAAATGAAGGGATTGAGATTACGTGGGCGAGTTGGTTTGTTGCGGCTCTAGTGCCTGGTGTGTTGAGCTTGACCCTTATCCCATATCTTCTTTTTCGCATGATTGCCCCGACGATTCGAAAAACGCCTCATGCCAAGGAGATGGCAAAAGAGCGTCTGAAAAAGATGGGCCCCATGAAACGCGATGAGCTTATCATGCTCGGCACTTTCGTCCTCTTGATTGTTCTTTGGATTATTGGTCCAAAAATTGCAATGAAAGCGACTCTTGCTGCGCTAATTGGAGTGGTGATTCTGCTTTTGACAGGCATTTTAAAATGGCGCGATTTAATCGAGGAAACGGGAGCATGGGACACTTACATTTGGTTTGCTGTCCTCGTCACTTTGGCTACATTTTTAAACAAATTTGGGGTGACCCAATGGTTTAGCCAGTGGGTTGTGACTTATGTTTCTAGCTTCCCTTGGATTTCTGGATTTGTCCTGATTTCTCTTCTCTACTTCTATACCCATTACTTTTTTGCCAGCAGTGTGGCACACATCGGGGCGATGTACGCTCCTCTTTTAATTGTTTCTATTGCCTTAGGGACTCCTCCTGAACTGGCTGTGTTGATTTTGGCTTTTTTTAGTAACCTCTATGCGGGATTGACCCACTACGGGTCAGGTGCTGCGCCAATTCTATTTGAGACGGGATATCTTTCTGTTGCCTCCTGGTGGAAGATGGGCTTTATCATCAGCCTCGCCAATATAGGGATCTGGTTTGTCTTCGGCGGGCTCTGGTGGAAAGTTTTGGGTTATTGGTAACTCACCTTACGCACACAGGGGGCCTTAAGGTGAGTTGGTAAGAGAAGAAAATTCCTGGCAAGAATACCCAGTAACTCCCATATTCCAAATTATAGAGGGAGTTGTGCAACTCCCTTACACTTGAGACTCGATTTTTGCCGTGATCTCAAAAAGAGGAGACATTTATGAAAAAGTTATTGTTTATGCTAGCCATGCTCTGTTCTTTGGATTCTCTATCAGCAATGGTACGAGCCGGAGTAACGGTAGAACCGGAACCGGGTTATGGCTACAATCAGCCTTATTACTACTCAGATTGGTATGGCCCAGGGTATTATTACGGAGTGTATTTCTCCGATTATCCTGCCTACTCTTCATGGAGGAGAGGTTACGGTTACTACGGAGGACCGTATTATTACCGATACCGGCACCACCACGGCCGCTATCACCATCGCAACCGCTAGTAAGGAGCTGCTCAAGCCCCCCTTCTCGAAAAGTAAGGGGGCTAAAGAAGAGAGCTCAGGGAATTGGCGCGCCTACAAGCAAAGCGCAAGCCGCTTGGCAAGCTGGGAGAAAACCTCCGAACGTTAGGGCTGCGCAGGTTGCAAGACAGGCTACGGACGAAATGGGACCTGCATTCACTGTCTCTATATTGGACATTGCAAGGAAGAAAATGAGTGGCAGAACGCACCGACTGGTTTTTCTCATGATGTTCTCGTATGTGTCCACCTTTGTGTCCACCTTGATGTTTGGGACATAAGTCTGTAGAGTATTTTTTATGCCTTGCAAAAACATTGTGACCTCCAAATTTCTCCACTATAAAATATCTCTTTTGGGATTTTTTAAGCAAAAAAAATATTTCTAGCTCACAGAATAGCTGAAAAACCGAGCGCTTCCAAGCATCGGCTAAAGACTACAGATTTTTCAGGTTTGCTATCTATTTCAATCAGTAGTCCACCTCCAGAGCGATAAAAGTCGATCAGTGGCTCCGTTTGTTGTCGATACACATGCAGCCTGTGTAGAATTACATCTCTTTGATCATCTTCTCTTCGGCATAGAGGTTTTAGGCAAGTATTGCAGGTCATTTCCTTTTCAGGGGGATCAAAGAGTTGATGATAAGGACGATTGCACGTTTTACACATGATTCTCCCTAAAATTCTTTCAATAATCGTTTCCTCGTCGAGAACGAAGTGTAGAACAATCGGGTCTTTCAAAAGAGCCTTTGCCTGGAGAATAGTCCGGGGAAACCCGTCCAGTATGTACCCACTTTTACAATCAGGACGCGTAATCCGTTCACAAACCATTCCTGTCACTAAGTCATCGGGAACCAGATGTCCCAAGTCCATAAAAGTTTTCGCTTGTAGCCCAAGAATTGTTTGGGCGCGAACTGCCTCTCGAAAAAGATCCCCTGTAGAGATATGAGGAATCTGCAGTTCTTTGGACAGCTCTAGAGCGTGGGTGCCCTTGCCAGATCCGGGAGGACCCAGTAAAACAACGACCTCAGAAATTGGAAGTGCAAAAGGTTGTTCAGCATCCAAACTACTAGACATAACGGGGTTAGTTTAAAGAAGGCGTCTTTTTTTCACGAGACATTTATGTGAAATGTTTTGCCAGTTTTAATGGAATTGCTGACAGCGCAATCTTTGATTGCTGCATCCATTAATTTTTTGGCTTTTTCTACATCTGATGCCCCAGTAATATCAAACGTCACTTCAGCTTGGGTCATAGCAAATCCCGTTTCCCCAGGAATCCTGTCGACGGTAAGCCCTACCTTGCCGCAGATCCCCTGAAAAGAAACCTTGCCCTTTTCAGCGTATACTTTGAAGGTGGCGATGAGGCAGTTCAAAAGGGAGATGGCAAATAGATCTTCAGGAGAGTAGCCTCCGCCAGGCCCCATAAATTCCGGGGGAATGGCACAGGAAATAGGGGCCAGATGCTCTGTTTGTGCGTCCCATTTCGTATGGGATCCTGCTCCCGCTTGAGCCTGCACTTGGAATTTCATCGGAAATTTAATCATCGCTTACTCCAGATTGGACTGTGTCCATTTACAGGGATATTCGGTGTATACACTCATCAGAATTAATTGTCATATATTTTTTATTGGATGACAAAGAAGCGCTCTGCTATACTCTTTTCCAAATTGTGTTGTAGGGTTCTATGAAAAAACAGCCAATAACTGTGCTCGAATTGTCAAAAGAACTGAGTTTTGTTTTCTTATATCATCCTATTATCGGTTTTGATGCCGGCAGATCCCAATATCCCTTGGTTAAACAGTTTCGATCCACGCGAAAAAGCGAAAAAATCAATAAAAAATTTTACTAGTTGCACGGAAAAGTAAAAAAAAACTTGTGCGCCACTAGCCTTTCGTGATAAATCAACATCTTTTTGTACGTTCATCGAGGTGTTGATTGATAGCTCTTCCATTTTCTGAAACGAATTGTTTGTTTATTAGTGAAGCTGAGGATCTTGCGCTGCAAGAGCTTTTAGGTGATTTGTCTCAAAAAAAAATTTCTTGGAAAGAGGCTCTCCAACGAATTCCCGACCTTGGATCTGCATCTCGGGCTATGACAAAGCCAATGGGGAGATCTCTTCTTCACCTGGCTGTTTTAGATAACCAACTGGATATCATAGCTCTATTTAAAAAAGATCCAGTATTAAAAGTCCGAAGAGACGTGTTTGGACTTAGCCCTATGGATCTTGCTCAGTTATTACACCGGAAAGAGGCTATGCAACATTTAGCGTCATTGAAAGATTGTTTTTCAATGGAGCCCGGTCTTCCCGATGGGGTGGAACTAGAATACTTGCCAGCGCCCTATTTTGAAACCCAAGAGGGTTTAGAGCAAGTACTGTATGCTGTAGCAAAAGTCAAAGCAGAGGATAAAATTCCCGAAGAAACCATCTGGCTCGGGGTGTATTTTGATAGAGAAATACAAACTGGCGCACATCCTCCTATTCTGATTGATCAGGTCCATCAGAACGGGGGATATGGGGTGTTTGCTGAGAAAAAAATCTCTCCTTGCACTTTTGTAGGAGAGTATACAGGCCAAATTCTGCAGCACAGCAAGAAACCGATCACCCACATTCGGAAAAAACTAGAAGCACCAAAGTTTCCACCGCCGTGTGAGAAAGGGGAGAGAAGAGACAAGAATTACTGTCTTCGCTACACTGTTTGGGACGAGAAGAGTAGCTTTTCTATCGATGCGACAACAAAGGGAAACTTTACCCGTTTCATCAACCATAGTGAACGGCCTAATGTAGGATTGCAGCCTGTCTACTGGAGAGGGGTACCAAGAATGATCTTCATCTCTTTAAAAGAAATTGAAGCAGGGGAACAGTTGGGCTTTGGCGTAGCCCAACGATCCATTTTTGAATCCTGTTCAGTCTATACCCGTTCCACCTCAATGGCACGGGTATAGACTTGTGCTTTTTCAAAAAGACAATCAAGTTCTTTCTTTAAAAGAGTTTCAATCTCTTACTGGAGCCCCTTGGGTTTCCAAACTCTTCTTTGACCCCAAGATCTATCCCAAACTTCTCAAAACTGCGCAAAAGCTTAAAAGAGCAGGGGAGATCAGTCTTGCGCAATTATGGCTCGGCCGCTATTTCCAAAAAGAGCTGTTCTTATTGAAAGATCCTGACGTAGCTATACGTTGGCTAAATTCCGTATTAGGTTGGGGCGTCATTGCCCTTCGGGACTTTAGGAAAATGGAATTCATTACTGAATATTCAGGGCTGGTCAGGAAATCGGTAAGAAGAGACCGAAAAAATGCATACTGTTTTGAGTACCCCATCGCCTCTGGAGTCAAAACCTCCTACACAATCGATGCTCTGGAACAAGGTGGACTGGCTCGCTACATCAACCATAGCTCTAATCCTAATCTACAGTCTTCCTTAGCGACTCTTGAAGACGTGGGCCATATCATTCTTTATACAAAAAAAGCTATTGCGAAAGGGGATCAACTTTGCTACGATTACGGGCCCGATTATTGGGCTGGCCGCCCAGCCCCTGTTCCGTTGTGAACTCGGGCCTTAAGGCCTGAGAATGTCGCGATTGGAGAAGGGTTTCACGTTCAACATGAAGATGAACTCATACCATGTGTGTTTGATCTTTTTTATTTCTGTTCTTTCAGCCACCGTCAATGAGCCCCCGCGAGTGGAATGGAGTGGCGGATATAGAAACGATCGCATCCATTGGCACCTTCAAGACCCAGCGCCTCCTTCCGCCTTGACTTACAGTGAACTCTATCGAAATATAGAGTATTGGGAAAATGGCCTAACTTTTTCAAGGATTTATCGAGATCTCACCATCTATCTGCGCGGCACCTATGCCGTATTTGGCAAGGGGAGTGTTTTTCAAAACTTTCCTAGCGTGGCAACATTGCAGTATGCTACTTCTGGCTGGGCTGCTGATGTTGAGGGCTATTTTGGCTATGCAGTGGATTTGACAGAAGACCGAGTTTACAGTGTTATCTTGACCCCTTTAATTGGCTACTCTAGCTATTTTGAAGAGATCAGCAACCGCTCAGGAGCCTCGCTTCCTGGAGCATTCCGGCTTGTTTGGAATGGATTCCTCTTTGGGGCAACCTTTGGGGTAGATCCAGGAGGTCCCTTGTCTTTTTGCCTACGCTACTCCTATCACTTAATGCACAATCGAATCCACACAGCGCTTTTGAACCCATTTTCTGAACGCCAATCTCTGAGAGAAAGTTCTGGGGGAAATTCTGGCCATACTGGAATGGTTCAAGTAGACTGGAGGCTTCATCAAGATTGGCGATTTGGAGCACAAAGTTTACTGCACTACTTTTCCACTCGCGTTGTCGATGCAACTGTACGGCAATCTGGCAGGGGAAATTTTTCCCAAAAACTGAAACTCCGATGGACAGTCATCACAGCTGCTTTTGAAATTTCGAGGTATTTTTGAAACTCCCTCCTAAAGACCAAATGATTATTGGTGTCCAACCGATCAGAGAACTTCTCCGCCTTCATCCCCAAAGAATTCTCAGAGTTTATACGGGAGAGCACAAGCAATCGGAGCTTTTGAACAGCTTAGTAAAACACAATATTCCCATTACTTTTGTCAAGAAAGATCAATTGACTAAGATGGCAGGAACAGAGTCTCATCAGATGCTGCTTGCACAAATCACCCCCCGCGACTACTTCACCGTGCAACGGTATCTGGAAAGGGCAAAAACTCCCTCATTGCTTTTAATCATGGATCAAATTTTTGATCCTCAAAATTTTGGGGCCATCCTGCGATGCGCCGAGTGTTTTGGAGCTTCAGCTGTTCTTTGGTCCAAAAACCGCGGCACAGAATTAACGCCCACTGCAGCCAAAGCAAGCAGTGGCGCCAGCGAATTGCTCCCCCTCATTCGAATCTCAAATTTGGCAACAGCGGTAGATCAGCTCAAAACAGAGGGATTTGAGATCGTAGCCGCTCAAATGACCGATCAGGCAGAGTCTTCCTATGACTTTACTTTTGCCCCAAAAACTGCCTTGATCATGGGATCAGAAGGGGAGGGGATTCAGCCCTTATTACAAAAGAAAGCCTGCCGCTCTATTTTTATTCCGATGGCTGGACATATCCGTTCTCTAAACGTCGCTCAAGCAACAGCTGTTTTGCTAGCCCTTTGGAATCGAGGGCCAAGGTAGAGACATGGTTGACTGTCCATGGACGTTCAAAAAGGCATCCACGTCTGTTTCTAAGGTCTTTCCCTTGCTAATGACTTCTTCTAATTCTTCCCAGCTGTTTGAAACGGAGGCTTGGTCGACCAGGCCTAGAAGCTCATTATAAAGCCTATCTTCTAAATCTACCATCCCGTCATTTACAGAAAGAGATAGGGCCTCCTGAATCGCTTTTAAGTTGTCAATGACATCTGACTTAGTATTGATAAACTGAAGTAACTTTCCGTCTTTTTCCATCCGAATTTTATCTCTACAAAATATTCTGAACGATCTCAGCCCCTAATATGAAAAGAGCAAATAGCATTAAAAGTACAAGTAACGGTTTTCCGCCTGGAAGTTGTGGAGGAGCTAAGGCGGAGTAGTTTTTCATGTAGCGGCCGATCCACGCAAGGAGCGGAGGCATAAGGCCGAATAGAAAGGCACAAAAGATTCCTCCTGCATATCCTAAAGAGACCAAGAAAATATGGGGGTAAGCGATGCTTATGATCATGGGAATGCCAAAAATAGCTGCTGTTAAAACAGCCCGCTGAAGGCCCTTTTTTTCCCATTTGAGCCCATCTGCCATAAAATCAAAAAACGACAGAGCGAGAGGTATAAAAGAAGTAGTAAGGGCGAAAAAAGCAAAAAACTTGCCTATGTTAAAAACCTGGGGAATCAGTTGTTTCAGCGGTCCCACGGCATTTTGACCGAGCCTCTCAGCTTCAATGAGATCTTCCGTAGGGATGATTCCCAAGATGACAAGTTCCCAAAGTAAATAAATAATGAGGGGGATAGCAGATCCGAAAAAAATGGCAAGCCGTAATTTTTTTTGGAGAAGATCCAAGTGAATCTTATCAGCAGCGAATCCAATGAATGCAAAATAAGAAACCACAACACCGCTTATTAAAAACAAATTTAGGCGGTCAACGCTTTTGGCGCCTAAATAAACCACAGGAGCTAGAACTATTGAATATATAAAGATTGCAAGCCCACTGGGTACATTCCAGCCTGTCACATCGAGGAGGACAGCACCGCCTCCGACCGCATGAGCGACCATTATCGTAAAGAAGAAGAAGAGATAGATGATCCAAAACATATAGCGTCCAATGGGGCCAAAAATATGCTCTGCCATTGAAATGAAGCTAGTATCTTTAGGCATCCAGAGACTCACTTCTAAAAGTAAAAGGCCGGTGCACAGCATAAAACCCCAAGAGATGAGATACATAGTCACAGAAGGGAGGAAGCCAGCAGAGCCTGTTGTAACGGGCAAAGCGAGCATGCCGACACCAATCATTGTGCCCGCAATGAGTAAAGTACCGCCAACTACGTGCCCCATTGAGTGGATTATTCGCATTTTGCCTCTTTTTTATCTGGAAGTATAGGTTCTCAGTCTCTAAAAACATACTATAAAATCTTTGGTAGGTAAAAAATGCTGCTAGAAACAACATAACATGTATTATTAGACGTTTTAGGAAAGCGAGAATAACTACTTAGAACTTCAATAGGACCGCAACGCCAACGTCTTTATCGGTAGAGGTTACGTGCTCCTGGATCTGCAAGCCGTTGGGGACGAAGCCCCCAACAATCAGGCGATACTCATTAGTTCTTTCACGAACATGAGTATAACTGTAGCGGTTCCCGTTCTGCTCATTGCCTCCCGGATAAAGGCTGTCCCCTGTTGCTATTTTTTTAAGAAAAATGGTTGCGATAGTATCATGAAGACGAGGAACTTGCCAATCTACAATGGTTTTTTGGGCTAAAGAATGAACCAGCTGTACTTGTTGTAAATAAGTTGTATTCTGACTGTTTTCTAATACGTCGTTTGTGTGCAATACCCAATGAGTAGACTCGAATGGGAGATTTGCGTGTTCTAAACGAACTGAATGGTCGAAATTTAGAAATGGGTTTATATCGCAGGATCTAACGATCCCTGCAAATTGATTGATGTTCTGAAGGCTTTCAGGAATCAGCATGAGGGTACATTTGTCTCCAACGGTATAAACAGTCCCATCCGGTTTCACTGTACTGCAGATTTGTTCTGGACATTGGCTATTGAGAATATTATGGATATCTCGAGGTAGCGGTGGAATTTTGTCCGGAAGTTTCTTGATCACTTTCAGAGCCTTATACCAAGTCGTTAGTGGTGGCGAAAGTAGGTGCTCAGCAGCTAGATCCCGTAATGAAGGAATCTTTTGATTGGAACGTTCCAAGACAGATGGGATTAAACACTCAATCATCACCTTCTCCGGCACATCGAAGGTTTTTTGGGGCTCATCCCTATTTTCATTCATAGGTACCGTTAATCGATACAGTTGCTCTTCGGGGGTAATCCACTTAGTGGGCAATGCTACAGATGACATATTTACCAAATAATTATAAACATAATAACTAAAACAACCATTTTATTGCAATACATGGCACACTTTTATAATATTTTTTTGAAATGCGGACTAGAGATTTTTACCAGTAGTTAAAGTTCTGGTCAGATGCATCTTCCTGCATACGTTCAGCTTCAGGCGTGTAGCAGTCGATCGACTCTTGCCCTGCTTTTTTTCGAACTGCATTGTAAGCTTGCATATCAGTTCCTATCACTTTCCCATTTTCGAAAATAACGGGCAGGTATTGAGGCTCTTTTTTTCGAAAGTTCACTTTATAAAACCAAACGATGTACATCTCATTTTCGACTAAAATGCTTTCCTGATTATCAGGAGATCCCAGTTTCCTAGTTACTTGCTCGGGATTCATCCTTGTACGGACCTGCGCAAACTCCTTCCGGGTAATACCCAACGCTGTTTTGGCCGCAAGATAGGGCTTGATCAACTTTGGAGGAGATGACTGGGCCCCTTCCTCTAAGCCAGTGATACCATCAGACTCGCTAATAATATGAACATTCGGGGGTAATTTTTTCTCCGAAGGAGGGGCTTTTTCTTGAGCCGAAGACGGGTTATGCTCTGGCATTACATCTTTAGAAGGAGAAGCCGGCTCACCCTTTCCTTCTACCGAAGTTTCTTTTCCTTTATTGGGGGCTTTTAATGCCTCTTCAAACGCTTCATCTTCAGCATCTTGAGAGGGGTGCTGAGGAGATTTAGGTTGTGTTTCTTCTAGCTCCATGGACTGCGTTTTCATCGCATAATAATACCAGCTGTAACCTGTCCCGACTAAAATGCCATTTTTAAAAGTCAGCGGCGTTAAATTTTGAGCTACCATTCGAGTTTGATCAAGCCCTGTTGGCCATGTGACGTAGAACCACACATCGTAGATATCGCCCTCTGCCTGAAAAGACTCATAGCTATAGGGCTTGTGCATGATTTGAAGGACTTGCGTTTCGCTCATTCCCTTGCGTACTTTCGCTAAATGGTATTGATTTGTCGTCGCTATGGATTCATAAGTTAATCCATTACTGGCAAGGCACCCTGTTAATAAAGCTGCCATGCAAACACAACAAAAAGACTTCATGCCTATCCACCCTTGCTCACCTTCCAGAAATACTGTAAGTTCAGGGACAAGTCAAGAAGAAGAGTCATCCTCTTTTTCTTTAAACCAAAAGCTCTTGCGCTTCTTCCTTTTGCGACGCATTTCAATCGCTTGTTTAATGAGGAACTGAAAGGGCGCGCCAGGAAGATAGGGACGCTCATCTAATAAGCGTGGTTTTGGCTCCCCGCCCTTCTCAGAATTGCTGTGTAGACGATCTGTGAGCTGGATGTGCTCGTTTGGATGTCTTTTATTTTTAGCAACATCTGCCTCTGAAAAGAGCTTCTTTAGCCCTTCTTGAGCGCGATGCTCCGGCTGAGATGTCTTGTGCTCCAAAGGTCGCCCTAATTCCCAAGTGTTTTTTTGTATCGTTTTCAAATCACTTGGATCGAGCTGCTGTTGAACAACATCTGGTAGAGTGCAGCGATCTGATTTCTCCCCTCGCTGAACCGTTTCAATGATTCGATCGAGCTGAGGTTTGAGCCTTTTCAAAGCCTCTTCAAGAGGCTCGGAGCAAGGCTGTGTTAAGTAAGCGGGCGCTGAGAGCTGAGAAATGGCCTTATGTACTTCACGAATCAGCCGTTCTGCCTGAGAAGCTAGCGGCCGCATCGAATCTTGTCTATTCACTATTTCAGTCCTCCCCTCCCCTTTCAGTTCCTCTGCCATGGCAATGGTTTTTTTATGGGACGCAGCAGGTCTTTCTTCGATCCTCTGGTGTATTTCTGCCTCTACTTTCTCAAGTTCCTTTGAAAGAGCCAGGATGGCGTGCCTCGTTGGCACAGACCCAAAACAGGTGCTGATCTGAGGATTACAAAACCGCTGGTTCAAAAAAAACGATGTAGACAATGCCTGCACGGTCAGCGGAGTTAATGCCTGAATCAGTTGAAAAAGAAGATCTTGTGCACGGAACCAATCGACTGGATTCATGGATAAAAACTTGGTTATTTTCATGATAAAGGACTGGCCTATTGAAGACAATTCGTTAATCCCAGCGACGAGACTTCTTTTTATTTTTAGCAGGCTGGCTGTATTTAAGCTGAAAGTCTACTTCAGCATCGTCAAACCACGCAACCAACGTCTTATATAAGTATTTGCCTTGCTGGATGACCCACTGGTCGCGATCTGAAGTCATTACCCAAATGTACGCTGCAAATAGAAGGACGGCCCAAAGCATCTTTCTCATCCATTCGGAACTTATACCAAATGGATTTTATTTGCCTCTAAAATGGAGGATCGCTAGGGTATAAGAAATGTTACTCACCAACCTTCAGCTAATCCGTCCCGTTTTCGAATCCACACAAGAAGAAACCCTACGCTGGCTCGTACATGCCCACGTCATGGCCGAAAAAAGCGAGGCATTTCGCAGCACCATCGAAGAAAAACTTTGGCATGTAGGATGCAAGCCTGATCATATTCAAAAACGGGGGCATGTGCTTGCCGATTTTTTGCATACTGATTGGGAAAAAATGACCATTTATACTCTTAACGAGACCCCCCAAGGAAAAAACCTCTCTGCAAGATCTGAAGTTTTCGAGGAAGAAGTGGATAAGGTTTTTGATCAGTTTTATCCAACGGGCTCTTCTGCTCCCAATGACCTGATTCACGTCAGCTGTACAGGATATCTCTCACCCAATGGAGCGCAAAAAATTGTCTCTAAAAGAGGTTGGGGGGAAGAAACAACTGTGACTAACGCCTACCATATGGGTTGCTATGGTTCCATGCCAGCGATTCGAATGGGCATCGGGTTTTTAAAGAATCGAGAGGAGGTATCGAAAGTTGACGTTGTTCATACTGAAATCTGTTCCCTACACTCCAACCCTTCTATGCACAAACTCGATCAGCTCGTTTCCCAATCCCTCTTTGCAGATGGGTTTATCAAGTATTCGCTCGTACAAGACACGGACGCCCCCCATTTCAAGCTACTCGCACTCAAAGAAGAGATCATCCCAGACTCTTTAAACGCAATGTCTTGGAATGTCGCAGATTGGGGCTTTCAAATGTTTTTGGCTAAAGAAGTTCCTGTGCTCATTCGGCGCTACCTTCCCTCATATTTGAAGAGGCTTGCCAAAAGACTGGAGGATAAACCCCTTTTTGCAGTGCACCCAGGAGGCCCAAAAATCCTGACGCATATCCAAGAACTTCTCGAACTCTCTGATTCGCAGATGGCTTATAGTTTTCAGGTATTAAAAGAATATGGCAATATGTCTTCAGCGACCTTGCCCCACATTTGGGAAAAAATACTCGCTGATACCAATATTCCCAGTGGCACTCAGGTTGTAAGTCTCGCCTTTGGTCCTGGTTTAAGCATCTCTGGATCTCTTATGGAAAAAATATGTGGATCTTAGCGATTTTGCCCTTTCTACTACAGGCCTTCTGCATGGTTTTTGACGAGGGGTATTTTCACATAAGACGAGGCCTTCCCAAATGGGAAAAAATAGGTCACCCCATCGACACTTTCAGCGTTCTTTCTTGTATGGCGTTTGTGCTCTTCGTCCCCTTCTCCCACTGTACCCTCACTCTTTATGTTGTCTTGGCCAGCTTTTCTTCCATTTTAGTGACAAAAGATGAGTTCGTCCACAAAAAGCACTGTCCAGCATCAGAAAACTGGCTGCATGCAGTCCTCTTTACTCTCCACCCCATCTCTTTAGCTTCTGCAGGATTTATGTGGCCCGTTGTACAGGGCACCGAGGTGAGCTCTTGGGTCGCTCGATGGCTCAATCGCCCGGAAGCTTTGCGCCTTTTTTTATATACGCAATTCAGCCTTATGACGTTATTTCTCCTCTATCAGATCCTTTTTTGGAATGTAATATGGAAAGACAAACCCGTCCTCAAAGAATAGACCTCTTGCATAATCCCGAAAAGCGACAAAACCTGAATGATGCAAGAGGTTTAATAAATAACGATTTTTATGAAGATCTCGGTGATGACTGGTATGAGGCTGACGACCACCCCATCGCCCTTCTACGCGCTGAAAATGCTGTCCGTGTCCCTTGGATTATCCAAGAGATCGGTTCCCAAAAAAAAGTACTCGATGTGGGTTGCGGCGCAGGAATTTTAACGAATGCGCTAGCAAAAGCGGGCCATCACGTCTATGGCATCGATCTTTCCCCCAAAAGTTTGGAGGTCGCTAAACAAAGAGACTCAACAAAATCCGTTGAATATTTCCAAGCTAATGCCTATAAACTTCCTTTCGAAGAGCTCTCTTTTGATGTCGTGTGTGCAATGGATGTCCTAGAGCACGTCGAAGAGCCCCACCTTCTCATTCAAGAAGCGGCCCGGGTTTTGAAACCAAATGGCCTCTTCTTTTTTCACACCTTTAATAGAAATTTTCTAAGCTTTCTCATGATCATCAAAGGTGTGGAATGGTGCGTGCCCAATGCCCCAAAAAATATGCATGTCTATCCCCTCTTCATTAAGCCTTGCGAACTCAAAGGCCTCTTGCTGAAAGAAAGGCTTCAGTGGATGAAGATGCAAGGCTTTCGTCCCAAAATCTTGAGCTGGTCTTTTGTGAAGATGCTGATGAGAAAAAAAATTCCCAAAAATTTTGGCTTTTGCTTTTCAAAAAGCCTGGCAACAGGATATTGTGGATACGCAAAGAAATTTTAGCAAGGGAACGGTTATGACTCAGATCAAATTAAAGGGTAAACCCGTGAATACCATTGGCAGCCTGCCCGCCATCCACACGAAGGCGCCCCCTTTTCGCCTTGTAGATCGAGATTTACACGAACATACGCTCGAGGAATTTAGCGGCAAGAAAAAGCTCTTGACCACCGTCCCTAGTCTCGATACAGGTCTTTGCAGTACGATGACCAAGCATTTCAACGAATTGGCTAAAAAACACCCGAATGTCGCGTTTATCACTGTCTCTGCAGACTTACCCTTTGCGCAAAAACGCTTCTGCGAAAAAGAAGCGGTGCATAATATTCTCATTCTATCCATGATGCGGGGTCGAGAATTTGGAGAAAAATATGGTGTTCTAATCGTCGATGGTCCGCTTGCCGGGCTTCTTGCGAGATCTGTTCTCGTTCTGGATGAAAAAGACCATGTCATCTACGAAGAGCTAGTCTCAGAAATTACAGAAGAACCCAATTATCACAAAGCAGCCGAGTGCCTTAAACACTATCATGCATGAGGAATGCGAATCGCAAATCTCGGATAGTGAGGCTCCCAAATCTCATTTTCTATTGCAGATTCAATATCTTCAACAGCGCAGTCCGTTACACCCTCCTGACAGGCTCTTTTCGCAACGCTTAAAGCGATTTGTCTAGACACCCACCGCACTTCTTCAATATCGGGAAAAAGAGAGCCCGTAGGGTCTTTGAGAGCCGGAGAAAAACTAGCAAGGGTCTTAGCGGCATCCAAAAACATACCCTCTGTAATCTGCTTGGCCCTCACAGCTAGCGCCCCAAGACCCACCCCCGGAAAGATATACACGTTATTGCACTGGCCAATCTTATATTTTCTATGTTTGTACTCTACATCAGGAAACGGGCTCCCTGTCGCAATGATAGCCCTCCCATCCGTCCAAAGCAGCGCTTCTTCCGGAGTACATTCTACTCTTGAAGTGGGATTCGAAAGAGGAAAAAGAACCGGCCTTTTTACGTGTTTAGCCATCTCTTGAACGACCCCCTTATTAAAGGCGCCTGGCACTGCTGAAGTGCCGATTAAAATTGTAGGATGAGCATTTTTTACAGTATCAAAAAGCGAAATATCCTCTGCCTTCAAGTCCCAGTTTTCTAAAGCCGCTTGTCCTTGAGAATAGAGCCTTTGCGAGGCTGAAACCTGCTTGCTGGAAAAATGGATCAACCCATCTTGATCAATCAGAAAAATCCTATGAAGCGCTTCCTCTTTTTCCAGTCCCTCTTCCTGAAGAGCCAAAAGTAACATATCTGCGATCCCAGTGCCTGCAGACCCCGCTCCAAAAATCACAATCTTCTGCTGACCTAATGTTTCCTTTTTCACTTGAAGCGCTGCATAAATAGCGCCTAAAGTGACAGCTGCTGTCCCCTGAATATCATCGTTAAAGGACAAAAGAGTTCCTCTAAACTTTTCAAGAATCCTTCTTGCATTCCCCCTACCAAAATCCTCCCATTGCACTAAAACCTTTGGATATCGTCTTTTTACAGCCTCAACAAATCCCTCGATGAAATCATCATATTCTTTGCCTATGATCCTAGGGTGGTTCCAACCAAGATACAGCTCATCCTTCAGAAGCTCCTGATTGTTCGTCCCTACATCCAGAATAATCGGCAAGGTTCTCGCAGGATGGATTCCTCCGAATAACGTATAAAGAGCCAACTTCCCAATAGGAATCGTCATGCCCCCAATTCCCTGGTCTCCTAACCCTAAAATCCGCTCTCCATCTGTAACAACGATCACTTCCACCTGTTCTAGCGAATAATTTTCCAATATTTCATGCAACCGATCCTTCAATGGATAGGAAATGTAAAGCCCCCGTTGGTGAAAATAAATTCGACTGTAATGCAGCGCAGCTTCCCCCACAGTAGGCGTGTAAATAATAGGCAAGATCTCTTGTGCATATCGCAGAGTAAATTGATAAAAAAGGAGCTCATTTCTCCCCATCAACGCCATCAGCGCCTGATATTTTTCTAAAGGGGTTCTTTTCTCTGAATAATTGAGATAGGTTCTCTTGATTTGATCTTCAAGACTCGACACTTTCGGAGGAAGCAGTCCATGAAGTCCAAGGGCATCTCTCTCCTCCAAAGTAAAGGCTGTCCCCTTATTAAAAAGAGAACGGCTGAGAACCTCTGCTCCCCTTTTGGTTAAGTGAATGACTTCATGCTTGGCCATTCCTTCTATTTGTCTTCACAAAAGTTTTTCGTCAATCGACAAATGTATCTTTCTCTATTTCGTATTAATGTCCAAATATGCAAGACTGGAGGTCTATGGACGCTTCAGGCTTCGGTAAGTGGAGATCTTCATTTTGGCCCATACACCGCAGCGAATTGAAAAAATTCTTGCCCATGTTCCTCATCTTTTTTCTCATCGCCTTTAACTATAATGTTTTAAGATCGTATAAGGACTCCATTGTAGTCACAGCATCTCACTCAGGTGCTGAAGCGCTTCCTTTTATTAAGCTCTGGGTTGTATTGCCTAGCGCGCTACTTTTTACCCTTCTATTTACCAGGTTATCGAACTGGTACAGCCCCGAAAAGGTCTTCCATATCATTTTTTCCATCTTCATTGTCTTTTTTCTTTTGTTTGGTCTTATGCTGTATCCTCTTCAAGAGCACTTACATCCCAATGAACTGGCCGACCGCCTTGCTACGATTCTCCCCGTGGGGTTCAAGGGATTTATAGCGATTTTTCGAAATTGGACCTTTACCCTCTTTTACGTAATGAGCGAGCTGTGGTCGAGCGTGATCTTCACAGTTCTTTTCTGGGGATTTGCCAATGAAGTTACCACCGTGGATGAAGCTAAAAGATTTTACGGCCTATTGACATTCGGGGGAAGTATTGCAGGCATTTTTTCAGGGTATACTGCCATTCATTTTTCCTCCAAACTCTACCTACCCTGGCTTCCTTACGGGAAAACTGCATGGGATCAATCTATCTTCTTTCTTTCCATGACAGTCATTGGTTGTGGACTGTTGACAATGGCGATCTTTCGGTGGTTGAACGTACATGTGATTACTCCTTCTGCAAAAGCCAGCGCACCGAAAGAAAAAATTCAGATGTCGATGCGGGCGAATTTTAAGTATCTCGCCCGGTCCAAGTATCTCATTTGCATAGCAACTATCGTGTTTGCTTATAATGTTGCAATCAATTTGGTTGAAATCGTCTGGAAAGATCAGATGAAAGTGCTTTACCCCAATCCAAGTGATTACAACACTTACATGGGACAAGTTATTTTTTCTATGGCAGTGATTGCCTCTTTAACAGGACTTTTAACGACAACAAAAGCGATGCAGCGCTACTCTTGGACTGCCTGCGCCCTCATCCCTCCCATCTTAGTATCTGCTACCGGACTCATTTTTTTTCATTTCGTTTTTTTTCCCAACCATGGCCTGACTTGGGCGGCGAATCTGTTCCATGTCTCTCCCCTCTTTTTATGCGTGACAGTTGGATCTTTGCAAAACTGTCTAAGCCGAGCCTCTAAATACACTTTTTTCGACGCTACCAAAGAGCTCTCGTTCATTCCCCTCAATAATGAGTCAAAACTCAAAGGGAAAGCGGCGATTGACGGGGTTGGGTCTCGATTGGGAAAATCTGGTGGATCCGCCATCCATCAGGGACTTATCTTGATGTTCTCCTCTGTTGCAGCAAGCGTCCCTTATGTGGCTGGAATTTTTATAGTCATCATCTTGATTTGGAGCCTGGCAGCGGTCTCTTTAGGCAGGCAATTTGAGGCTCTTGTTTACAGAAACAACAAGCTCAATGAACCCAGAAAAGCGAGCTGATTTGGCGCGGTGAGGGATCTATTCTTTTATAGTCGTTTAAATTTTTCTTGATAACTTCTGGCTGCGTCAAAGCGCAAAAAATCGATCCTCGTAACTGGGTATGTATGCGCTGAATACTTACCCAGTTACGAGGATCGATTTATTTGCAGCTTTCACGCACCCAGAAGCTATCAATAAAATTTTAAGCGACTATACAGTCCATTTCGCCGTAAATGCCTCTTTTTCCCTGAAAAAGATCATAACTGTCGCAAGCCAAGCCATCAAAACAATACAAGAAATATACCCTGTGATTTTCAAAAGATAGCCTCCAGCCAACACTTGCATGAGCAGTAAACCCAAAGAAACGACTGCCTTGGATGTACGGTAAGCAAAGACATCAATGATTGCTTTGGCGCGGTATTTTGCATCCAGTTGCAGTGGGACATAGAGCATCTCGCGGATGACGCCAAAAAGGGAAAAATCAATCGCCTTTAAAAAGATATAAGAACAGGTCATCATTGCAAAAGTTGGAAAAGCTAAAGAGCTAAGAACCGAGAGGCCCAGTAAAAGGGGTACCAAAAAATGACTCCTTTTTAAGCCCAGCGTTTTGACGACTAGTAAGGCTCCAATAAATTGGAAAAGTAAGCTAAATCCATTGATTATGCCGGCGATCTGCCCATAATAAGCAGTGCGCACATCCTTTTCTATAATATTGAGCTCTAAATGCGCATTGAAACGATACTCCATGAGAGCGACCGAAGCTTGCATGAATATGACTAAAAGAAGCACAGCCATGAGGATAGGTGTTTTCCGAATCAAACTGACAGCTTCTTTGGGGCTGGGATCTTCAGAAAGGTCTTTTTCAAAGGTATCGCCCTGTATAGCAGATCTCCGATACGCCATCGTATAGGTGAGGATCAACAGCAGATAGGCAGGCGTGGTCAGGCATAAAATCTTTTCTGAGCCTAAGGCTGAAGCCAGAAAAGATGGAATCAGACTTCCTGCAATCGCTCCTACGGTTCCCGCACCATAAATACAACCATAGAGAGAAGCTGCCCTAGCAGATGGAATAGTGCTGTGGATCATGGACCAGAGCTGTTTTAGCATGAGCAAGATGTAAATATCTTTCCAAATATATTGAAGGAAGCTGATTTCTGGAAGAACAGGATAGAAAAAGCCCGTTACAGTATTGATCGTCATCGAAAGTAGGGCCAATGCCATAAGCATTCTGAAAGGCCCAATTTTGGGAAGAAACCGATTATAAAGATAAACGACAAAAAGGTTAACGGGGACAGTGGCCAACCAAATATAAGGATAAGCTTTTGCTGAGAACGCGGTAAGAAAAAGGGCATTGCTTGCAGGGCGAGTCATTGCGTATTCGCCACAAATAAGGCTAGCGGAGAGTAGAGCGAAAAAGGTGAAAAATTTTTCAATACGAGTCAGCATCATAACGATTCTAAGAAATGGGCAAACTCTAGGTCGTGCTCCGGAGAAATATATACCCAACTTTCATTTTTTGAAGGAACCTTTAAAAGAAGATCGGAGCAGTCCCTAGCCTTTTGGATCACAAAATGACGCCTAGACACAGGAAATGCAAACCTTTCAACCGGTTCTTGAGCTTTAGCAACCTCCCAGCTGATGTCTGAATCTTTTAGCCCATTTTCCTTAACAAATCTTTGGAGCTCCTCTTCCCCTATTCGATTGGGGAGCGCCACCGCTCGAAATCTGTGTTTGCGGAAAATAACGCATTTCGCATCAGCGTGTCCTGGGAGCTTGGGATTATTGGCAGCCTTATTTAAGGCTGAGACCACATCGGTATCGCTCACTGATAAAAACTCATCAACACTTCGCATTTTGAAGGAATAGTTAGCCCCCATGTATCTTCGCAGGTGGAAGTTGTAGGCTTTTACAGAAGAGTATTGATAGATACGCCGATGCATAAAATGGCGTGCAAGGAGAAGTGCTTCGCTCGATTCAAGCCCATTTTCATCAATCCCAAGCTGCAGCTCATCAGATCCTCTATCGACGCTTGGCAAGATGCGTAAACTCTCAATCAGTTGGTGATAGTCAAAGAGTCCATAGGCCACCCCAGTACTCTGGGCATCTCGAATCAAATAATCAATGCGATCTGCACCAAAAAAGTCGCCCGTGATCACTTCAGAAACAATCCTCTCCCACGGAGAAAAGCTCTGTTTGGTTGCCTCTTTCCACTTTGCTTCTCCTACAGAGATCTTTTTAATGTCCTCAATGATATCTCTTTCCACAAGATCTTCCTGGTGGGCAGGGTTTTTTTTCAGCATCTCCCAAACAGATTTCATGTAGGTGGAGTCGATAATTTTTAAAGTCCAGTCTTCGTGCCTTGCATTGCCCAGCAAATCTTTTTCAGCAACATGTGAAAAGGGAAGGTGTCCAAGATCATGGCAAAGAGCCGCCATTCTTAAAACGCGGCGCCAGTACAAAAACTCAGAGGAACCCTTGCGGGGAACAAAATGGAACACGTCGGGTCTGACCGATTTACACACCTTTTCAAACATTTGCGTAGCCAGCGCCATAACGCCTAGCGAATGTTCAAAACGGGTATGAGTGGCTCCTGGGTATACGAGATAGGCGATCCCTAATTGGTGGATGTAATGGAGCCTTTGAAAAGGAAGCGAATCGATCACCTCTTTTTCATATTCGTCAAAGGGAATAAATCCATGGACGGAGTCATAGATTTTTTTGTCTGCGTCTCGAAAATCTTTTGCCAAATGCCTCCCCCTCCCAACCATTATCTCCAATAGGGCCATTCTCAGCAATCAGAGCAATACCATTTACGAGAAATAAATTCATAAATTAGGGCTGGGTAACGTGGCAGATTTGAATGGTCGTTTTGCAGCTCATGTTTTTAAACATGAGCAAGAAAGGATCGTTCAAAGATGACATGTTATACGGCCCTAATTTATGAATTTATTTCTCGCAAATGGTATAATACCTAAAATAAGAAGTTATTTTTAGTACGGGCGGGGCTTACTTTCTTCAAAATAGGAGTTACTCACTCTGATAAACTCAGCTTTTCTCTGTAACTCCTTGAGATTCCGAGCCCCTCCGTAGGTCATCCCACTTCGAATGCCCCCTAAAAGATTAGCTATCAACTCTTCGGCACTACCAGTGACGGGCGCCCAAAAATGGGTTCCTTCAGCTACAGTTTTTGCTTTAAGCCCGCCATAAAATTCATTTTGAAAGTCCTGGGAGGCCTGACCTCTAAATTTTGCCTCATATCCAGAGTCAGTCTTTTTTTTGGGGGAAGCTGATTCTTGTGTTAGAGCGAACATTTTGCCTATCATGACACTGCTTGCTCCAGCGGCCAAGGCAAGAACTACATCGCGGCTGGTCCGAATACCACCATCGGCAATGAGAGGGACTCTCAGCTTTTCTGCAATCCGAGCGCAATCTTGAACAGCAGTGAACTGAGGCACGCCAAACCCAGTGACAATTCTTGTCGTACAAGCGGCCCCCGGCCCCACCCCAACCTTCACAGCATCAGCTCCCGCATTGACCAAGTCATGATAGGCCATGGCTGTACATACATTGCCCGCGATCACTTCTTTTTCTGAATGCGTTCTTTTAATCTCCTCAATATGACGAAACATTCGATCAGAGTGGCCATGAGCAACGTCGATGCAAACCCCGATGGCTCCCAGATCCAATAGCTCTTTTGTCTCATCGAGCTTTTGAATCCCACAAGAGACAAAGGTTTTGCCTGGAAATTTCTGAACCCATTTCTTTTGTTCTTCAAAAGCGGTAAACCGGTGAAAGATCGGCATTGACCCATGGGTGATTAAAATTTCGGCTAGCGTTTCATTGATCACCGAGTCCATATTTGCTGCGAGAATCGGAATACCAATCTTCAGTTTCTTCGTAAGCCAACTCTCTAAAGAGGGCTCAGTTCTGGAAGGAATATTGTTAAACTGTGGTACTAAGGCCACATCGTCGTAAGTAAAACCATCTCTCATAACAGATCCATCCTATCCTGAAAAGCTTCTTTTCAGCTATGTTATTTTTCATGGAAATTTCCGTTTGCATCCTCACAAAAAATGCAGAAAGGACTCTCGCATCTACCCTTGCTTCCGTCAAAACATTCTCTGAGATCATCCTCTTAGATAATGGTTCCACAGATGCCACTTTACATATTAGCAGGCAATACCCCAATACCAAAATTCACACATCCCCTTTCATTGGGTTCGGCCCTCTTCGAAATTATGCAGCTTCTCTGGCGACTCATGATTGGATTTTAGCTCTGGATAGCGACGAAATTCTATCACAAGATCTCATCCTAGAACTTCAAGCGATCACGCTCGACCCTTCTTACTCCTACCTTTTCCCTCGTCACAATTTTCTTTATGGAAAGCGGGTGCGCGGCTGTGGGTGGGATTCTGAATATATCGCAAGACTCTATCATCGCCAGTATACCCATTTTTGCCACTCCCAAGTTCACGAATCTTTAGTGTCAAAAAAATATTTTAAAATGAAGTTTCCTATTCTCCATACGCCCTATCATACCACTGTAGATTTTCTTTCAAAAATGCAATCCTATTCCTCTCTTTTCGCCGAGCAGCACCAAGGGAAAAAAAAGTCCTCTTTTGGCATCGCTCTTGCTCACGGCTCTTTCGCCTTTTTCCGCAGCCTGTTATTGAAAAAAGGAATTTTCTGTGGAACCAGGGGCTGGCTCATCTCCTTTTATAATGCGAGCACAACTTTTTACAAATACTTAAAATTAGAAGAATACAATAAAAAAACAAATAATTAATTTTGTTATAATCAAAAAAAATGTACGAAGTCGAGCTCCAGGTCTTGCCGAAGTCTACGAAAAAGTTCGATAATTTTTTTAGCGCCTGGCCAATGCATCGGAAAGGATTGACAAACAGTCAGGCGTTTTTTTTGTTCTTTTCATTAGACTCCTCAACTATAGCCCCGTTTCGATACATACGAGTGATATCTTTTCCTTTCCAAAATAGCCCATCGTTGAAGGAAGGAATTGTATCCTCTCCATACTCTGTCCCCCAACCCCCATTGATAGAACCCGTTGCAGCATAAACGGTTGATCCTGAGCACGCACGAGAGATTGCCAGTGCGATATTCTTGTGGCCTTTTCCAGTACTACAGCAGTCTAATCCAATGATGCCATTGTCTTTTATATGATTATCGAGCCATGTAAGAATCCATTTCGAAGATTTCGTTAGGTTAGTTTGGGGTGCTAATTCAATTCCTGTTTGGCTAGCATGCGCTTGAAACTCGATTCTATCATATTTTCTATTATTTAATTCTAGCGCAGACTTCAATTGTGCTTCTGAATTAACTTTTAAAATTTCAATCGAATATTTTTTACCCAATTTTTGGTAGTTATCCAATGTCTGATGATTTTCTAAAGATTTATTCCAATCATTAGTCGTACGGAAAACCAACATCGATTGTGAATTGCCTTGTGAATTTTGAATAATATCTTGAAGTTTCTGAGTAATAAATGGGTTTTTAATGTATTTATGATACAACGACGGAGGTCCGATGAGGCCAAAGAAGCCAAGGCAAATACTGGACAGAATGTTTGCATTTTGTGTATAGAATGGAAACCTATTCAAACCTGCTGAGATCAATCCTTGCGTTAAGGCGCTGATTAAAAAGATTTCCACCAAATCTATTGTCGCAGGTTTTACGTATTGCTTGGAAAAATCGATGATTCTCGCATACAACCCTTGTTGGGTGGTAACTGAAAAAAAGCTCGCCACAGAAGTAAACATTAAAATAACTCTTTGCATTAAATAGTAGGTATTATTATAAGATAAATATCTATAATAATTCAATAAATAAAACTATTACTAGAAATCGTTAAGAAATAAGCTAAGATGGTGTATATAAACTAAAAATTAATGACACATATTTATATTACATTTGATTTATATAATCAATTTGTTATCATATTAGTAGAAAACCTCAAAATTGGTAGTTGATAAATGGATGTAAATAGATCAGCTTTTTATACAGTAACAACTTTAGCAATCACCACCTTCTCCGTAACAGCAGGCGCGTTAATCGCCCACTCCACTCCCATTACTATCGCTCTCTCTATTATCGCTGCCCTAGGAACCGCCTTTTCTATCGCTGCAACAGTCACCTGGTATTCATTCAAAGATCCCGAGAACTTTGAATGCAAAGATTATTTTAAAAAGATGGGGTCACTCATCGCAACGACCGTTGCAGGCCTAGGACTGGCTCTGGCTCAGATTGTGGTTTTAGCCGCCCTTAGCGGAATCACGCAAGGGATCTCTTCCCATATGCTTCAGTCCACCAGAGAATTTTTACAAAAAAAATAAATTCAACTTAAATTAGGAGAAATTAGAATGGATGTACAGCAAGTAGCATACAGCACAATAACCATTGCAGTAACGACTGCTGTGGGAAGCACCATAGGAGCCATCGTAGCCGCATCTACTACCGCAACCATTGCCTACGCACTCTTGGCAGCACTAGGGAGCGCACTCTCCATTGCATCCATTCAAGCTTGGAACTCACAGGGTCCGGAGGGCGAAGAAGATAGTGCAAAGAAATACCTTGACAGAGTGGCTCTAAACTTAAGTTCATCCGTCCACACTGTAATCCAATTTATCTTTCAAATTGCAACCCATGCTATTATAAAAGGAACCTCTAAAGGAATTTCTTCGATAGTTGAAAGAAAGTTAACTAACGGTAAACAACAAAACTATAATTAAATATGCAACATATTGCAATATACAAAAATCTATTTCAGTTTGTTTTTATAATACAAAACTGTTAGTATATCTACCTGACAAAGGAGTAGATTATGAACGTAAATAGAATAGCTTCTTGTACAGTTTTAGCTTTAGCTGTAGCCACAATCGCCGCTGCTGCAGGCATATTTATGGTTCACTCCACCCCCATTGTAATTGCGTTAATTATTATCACTGCCATAGGGACGGCCTTATCCATTGCAGCGGTAAAGTCTTGGCATTCTTTAAAAGACACAGAGACAGATGATCCTACTCAAAGTTATTTTAAGAACATGAGTACATATATAGGACTCTCCATTGCAGGGGTCAGTCAATTTTTCGTTCAAGGGATTGTGTTAGCGGCGGCTAGAGGGGCTACTCAAGCAGTGTCTGCTAATACTTCTGGTGCTGTGGCAAATTTTCTCGGCACGCTGTAAATTCCTTCTTTATCATTTATCCTATTTTTGATACCTTCGCTGGAGTTCGACTTTGTGTAATGACGCACTCTAGTATTTTTCAACGTCTTCGTTCCCAAAAAGCACAAAGTCGAGTGAAATACCAGAAAGGATCGATCCATGGATAAGCGAACTCTTCTTTTCATGCTGTGTGTAAGTCTTGCATTCTTCGGAGTCCACGCCTACTTTGGGCAGTTTGAAGGAAAGCAACCTGTAGCAAGCGCTCAAAAGGCCGAGATCGTTCAAAGTGAGCGGCCAGTATTGGCTCAAAACGTTTTATATTCCTCTTCTTCTAGTGAAAAATATTACGTTTTAGAAAATGCCTACCAGCAGCTGGTTTTTACAGACCGGGGAGGGAGTTTAGCTGAGATCAATTTGCCCCTTCGGGAGACAAGCCCCCAAAGTATTGTACGAGAAATCGATTTCGATCGGCAAATCTTAAAAAATTCCCCGCAAAATAATCGTTTTCCACTGCACTCTTATACAACCTATGATGGAGCGAGTTATGCAGAAGGAAGACTTGGGGGCTACTATCCCCTCCTTAGACGAGGGCTGAATGGCAGTACCCTTCCCTCAGAGTATTACGCGCTCAATGTAGTGGGCGAAGATCCCCGCATAGCTGGCTCAACCTTTCGCGTCACCCGCTTTGAAAAAAATCTGATCGAGTTTCAAGGTTCTCTCGGACAGGCAACCCTTATCAAAACCTACTCCTTCCCCGCAGAAAGGAAGGGTCCCTATTGCTTTCATTTAGACCTTCGCGTCGAGGGAGATCCCAGCGGCCTTTGGCTGAGCTCTGGAATTCCTGATGTGGAGATTGTAGCAAACTCCTACTCCCCCCAGGTGCGTATTCAAACAACTGACAGTCGTGGCTCTGACGTTGACACGATCAAGCTTCCTAAAAACGAGCCAAACACTGTTCGCAACATCTCTCCAAATTGGATCAGCAATAATAATGGTTTTTTCGGCCTGATTTTGGATCCCATAACTTCCCTCGGTACCGGCTATAGAATCGAGAAAATCCCAGGACAAAACGCTCCTACAAGACTCTCCTTAATCGATGCGAGATACGATCGATTTCCTCCGAGCGACTACCCTGGTTATGCCACAAACCTTCCGCTACAGACGGGAACCACCTCGTTTCGTATTTTTGCAGGACCCTATGATCACCATCTTCTCAAAGAACTCGATCAGACTTACGATGATCCAGCCAAAAATTACAACCCGCACTACACACAAGCGATCACGATTCAAGGTTGGTTTTCCTTCATTTCGCAGCCCTTTTCAAAATTCCTTTTTTATCTCATGTCTCTTTTCCACTCTATTTCCCGCTCCTGGGCTGTATCTATTATTTTACTGACGATAGCCTTACGGGCCATGATGTATCCTCTCAATGCTTGGTCCATCCGATCGGGGATCAAAACACAGGAGCTTGCGCCCAAGGTAAAAGCAATCGAGAACAAGTATAAAAAAGACCCAGCCAAAACGAAAATAGAAACTATGAACCTTTACCGGCAGGAGGGAGTGAATCCCCTAACAGGCTGCTTACCTCTTCTCCTCACAATGCCTTTTCTTCTGGGAATGTTTTACCTGCTCAAGTCGAGTTTTCCTTTAAGAGGAGCCTTGTTTATCCCTGGCTGGATTGACGATCTTTCAGCCCCTGATGTGCTTTTTAGCTGGGGACAGCCACTCTGGTTTATCGGTAATGAGTTTCATTTTCTGCCGATCCTGATGGGACTGACGATGTACCTGCAGCAGAAGTTTACCTCAAAACTTCCCAAAGATGTCTCTCAGCTCTCCGACACGCAAAAACAGCAAAAAATGATGGGAAATATGATGGTCGTGATCTTTACTGTCATGTTTTATAATTTTCCATCCGGCCTGAACCTCTATTTTATGATCTCTACTCTTCTCGGCGTGGCTCAACAAGCGTGGATGACAAAAAAAAGGAAAGCCCAGCCCAAAAAGGCATGAAAGAGTGGAAAGAATTTCTAAATCGTCTAGAAAGTGAGCTGGGTGAAGATATCCTTCAGAAGTGGGTGCCCCGCTGCACCCATTTTGATGCCGCCAACGTCTATTTAGAAGCTACAGATTCTTTCCAGATCACCTGGTTTGAAGAGCATATCCGCCCAAAGCTCAAAGGTTTTGTCAATCAAAACCAAAGACCCATTCGCGTCCACCTTGCTCAAAAAGCTCTTCCAAAGCCTCAAAAAATAGAAGGAACTCCCGTTTTCACAATCAGAGAAGATGAGCTTGACCCAGACAAGACTCTAGAACGGTTTATCACAACGGATGAGAACCGAATCATTTATACGCTGCTCAAGGAAACATCCCCTTTCAACCCTCTCTACCTCTACGGCCCAAAAGGGTCTGGAAAAACCCATCTTTTGATGGGGGCCGCACATGCATTCAAAAAAGAGGGAAAAACAGTCTTTTTCGTTTCAGCACAAACCTTTACCGACCATGTAGTCCAAGCAATTCGGCTAGCGCAAATGCGTGAGTTCCGCAGCATTTATCGCGATATTGATATTCTCATCGTCGATGATGTCCATCTTTTTTCCAAAAGAAACGCAACCCAAGAAGAGTTTTTCCATACCTTCAATTCCCTCCACACTCTAGGCCGCCCCATCCTCCTGTCCGCTAACGCATCTCCTACGCTTTTAAATAACATTGAACCTCGTCTCATCAGCCGATTTGAATGGGGTATCTCCTTGGAACTTGTGCAAAGCCCGATGACAAACATTTTAGAATCAAAAGCTGACCTATGGCACTTTTCTTTGCCAGAAGTTCTGAAACAGTGGCTCCTAGATTCTTTTCCTCAAGATCCCATTTTAGCTCTTTCTGCCCTCGCTTTCCGTTCCAATGGACAAATACTCACGGTAAAAACCGCCGAACTTCTTTTAAAAGATCTTTTGGAAAATGAAAAAAAAGGCGCCCTCACATTTGAAAAAATTGTCAAAACTGTTGCAGCTCAGTATGGAATTACCAGTGAAGACATTTTGGGGAAGTCGCAAATACAAACGATTGCTCTCCCAAGACAAATTGCCATGTACTACTGCCGAGAAAAACTCAAACTCCCCTACCAGAAAATTGGCGCTCTTTTCCATAAAGATCATTCCACAGTCATGAGTTCGACAAAGCTAATCCAAAAAAAAATAGAGGAAAAAGCCCTAGATCCGTTAGAATTTATCTCCAAATAAATTTTTAACTATTTGCAAATGTGAATTACTTCCCCTCCTGCTATATTAACAACGACGGAACACTAACGTTTGACCGTTTTCCAGGAAGTTCTGTTATTTTTAAGCAAAAGTCTCAAAAAAAGGACTTTGTCCAGGGACAAGTGACGTTCCAAGAGGAAGCAAGGTGGGTTTGGATCCAGCGAAAAGGACTCATAGACCTCTTCACCCGACAGCCCAATAGTCTTTCACTCCTCCCCTGCTTTCCTGAGCTCCACTACGATCTCTTGCACAATAAAATCACTGAAATCTGCAACTCTACGATGGACCCTTCACTCCTGAAAAAGATGGTTCAGGCGGCACAGCCGCTGGTCTTCTCTTCTTACTGGCAGATGTTACCCATAGAAACTACCGGATGTTCCCGGACAATTATCGTAGGTTTTTCACAATCCTATATCCTGTTTACCTCCTCCCAAAAGAAGGATCCACTAATCGGAAAGGGTATGCTGAAGAGAATTTATAATGCTCTCGGCATACTTGATGCTAAGCGCTACGTTGTCATGATCCTAGACGAGAACTCCTATGAATGCGAGCAATTAGAGGCTTGTCTAGACTGTCCACAAATTGTGCGAAAGCAAGGAGATCTGATCGATAATAAAATGCATTATATTATTTGCGAATATTGCAACCGTGGTGATTTATCGAAGGTATTTAAGACAACGAAGCTCTCGTTTCGAGACAAACTGAAAATCGCTATGGATCTCCTTAAAGGCCTCTTCTATTTACACCGCAACAATAGGGTTCATCAAGATCTTAAACCTGAAAATATTTTCATCCACGAAGAAGGGGGACAGATATCCGCAAAAATCGGTGATTTAGGCTCCACGGTTTGTTTCACTGACCCAGAAGATCTAAGGAAAGAACAAAGGGGCTCTTGGGCCTACATACCTCCCGAAAGAATACCTGGCATCAAAAACAACAATGTCTGGCTAGAATCCCAAAATCCGTCCTCAGATATGTGGAGTACAGGGTTACTTTTATACGAACTTTTCCACCCCAAGCATAACAAAATCGCATTTCAAAATGCACACGACTTGTGCAATGCAATAGAAGGCCTCTATGCTCATCAACTGACCAGGGAGATCGAACATCAGGGAATACCGTGGCAAATACAACTTCTCATCTCTCAAATGCTCCAAGTAGATCCCCAAAAAAGAATCACTGCTGAAGAGGCGCTGATTGCTCTCGAAAAAATAGATCTGCCTCCCGATCAGGAGGCAGTCCTTTAAATCTTGATATACCGCTCGCCGGGCCGCTCGCCACCCATATTCGCGCGGGCCGCTGCCGCTTGATCGGGAGGAGGGACTGGAAACTGGAAGGGTCCGGGATCTTCTCCAGCAAGGATCTTGGTTACAATCTCACGCCACTTCTCCACGGTTTCCACAAAAAGAGGAGCAAATCTGCGAAGCGCTGCCGCATCCACTCCAAGTCCCATGTCAATCACACAGTGCATCAGGATCAACTCTTCTTTGAGAGCAATGCCAATGCCGCCACCAGCCATCTGACCGCCCAACATCGACCCTTCCAAAAGTCTCTCATACAGTTTCAAGCGAATCTTGTCATCTTTAGGAAGGCCGTCTAGGACAGGCGAGTAGAGATAAAGGCGATCCGAATTTGGTTCATAGGTAATGTGAAGCGAAAAGGTGTTATCAATTCCGAGAATACAGGTGTTGTTTTCATCGAAATCCAACCCCTCTAAGTTTAGCTCCTTGCCAAACTCCCTAAGGTTCGCCTTGGCGTTTTCATAGGACATTGGGTTTTCCTCCTAACTGGATTTTTGTACGTTCATGAATTAAAAGCAGAAACTTTTATAAATCTTTGCAAGCCTTGCCTGCAAGGGAAATTTGTATATCGTTGTAAAAAACTCCATTTTTCGAACGAACACAATTTTTACTAATAATATTTTAGTTGAAACAAAACTAAATTTCAATATTAAAGAGAGTTTGGAGGGAAAATAATTTTGTAAATATGCCAAGAAAGCTAGAAACTACAGTTGGGATTCCACATCCCTTAGGCTTTTCCACTCAAGGAGCTAGGTTCAATTTCTCCCTATTTTCTTCTTTTTTACCGAGCCTTTCCCTCGGGCTTTTTGAAGGAGATGATCCGGTTTACGAGATCCCTATGAATCGCACGGGGGATGTTTGGCATATCGGGATGATCGATCTTCCACCCAATCTAGAATATGCTTACAAGGTGGGGGATGAATGGGTACAGGACCCTTATGCCAAACTGCTGAATAAAAATAGGGCAAAAGCCACACTGCCGCCCCCTTTTGACTGGCAACAAGACAACCCACCCTCCATTCCTCTGGGTGATGTAGTCATTTATGAGATGCACGTCCGCGGTTTCACAATCGACCCAAGTTCCTCTTCCAACCATCCGGGAACATTTCTGGGGGTCATCGAAAAAATCCCTTATCTAAAAAAGCTAGGAGTCAACGTTGTCGAGCTAATGCCGATTTTCCCCTCCGACAGTACCTACTGGGGCTACGATCCCACTCATTTTTTTGCCCCGAATCAGTGGTATGCCGAAAAAGATCCTGTCACGGAATGTAAAGTCATGGTCCGCGAACTCCATAAACAGGGAATTGAGGTTTTCCTCGACGTAGTCTTCAACCATACTGGAGGGGGATCTTTAAGAAGCATTGATAAAAATGTCTATTACATGCTGGATGAACGGGGAAAGGATCTCAATTTTACTGGCTGTGGCAATACTCTCAACGTGAATCATCCGATTGTGCAAAATCTGATTCTCGACTCTCTTCTTTACTGGATTGAGGAAATGCACATAGATGGGTTTCGGTTCGATCTCGCATCCATACTGACTCGAGATACTCGGGGCACGCCTGTCAATCATCCTTCTATTTTAGAACGGATACAGCAAAATTCTGCCCTATCGAAAGTCAAGCTTATAGCCGAAGCGTGGGATGCAGCGGGACTCTATCAAATGGGGCTTTTCCCTACTTTTGGCAACTGGTCCGAATGGAATGGACCTTATCGCGATGCAGTGAGAAAATTCCTGAAGGGGGAACCTCATCAAGAAGAGTCTTTCAAAAACGCCCTTCTCGGAAGCCCTACTATTTACAAAAAAACCCCTTTAAGTAGCGTAAATTTCATCACAGCACACGATGGATTTTGCTTGATAGATCTTGTCACTTATGAACAAAAGCGCAACGAGGTGAATGGAGAGGGAAACCGCGATGGTTGCAATCACAACGACAACTGGAACTGCGGCGTCGAAGGACCGACAGAGAATGCCAAGATTTCCAAGCTAAGAGAGCAGCAAATACGAAACTTTCTCCTTACCCTCTTCATCTCTCAAGGCATCCCGATGCTGCTTATGGGAGATGAGATCGGCCACACTCGCAAAGGAAACAACAACCCCTACAATCAAGACAACTCGTTAAACTGGCAAGAATGGCAGCCCAAAAACCCCAAGATGTTTTCCTTCATCTCAAGTCTCATCGCCCTGCGAAAAAAACATAAAAACCTCAAAGAGGAACATTTTGTAAAAAAACAGGAAATGGAGTGGCAAAACCCATCTGAGCATCTAGCCACCTTACTCTTAAAAAAACACTCCCCCCATCTCTTTATCGCCTTTAACGCATCTCGTAATGATCAAACAGTGGCTGTTCCTTCTGGTAAGTGGAACCTCATCGTCCACACAGAAGAAGATTGGGTCTTTCATGAATCAGGCCCCGAAATTGCAAAGATAGAACTTCCTCCCTTTACCTCCACACTTCTCGTGAAAATGATTCTTCTTCCCTAATTTTTCTTTTCTTTGCTATATTCGGAACTTGTATTCCGGAGGAAAATCATGCGCTTTCTGCTTGTCATTGCCGTCCTTTTCAATCTCGTTAGTTGCTGCCATCGCGGATCAAACGATGAAATGAGCCGCTTTCATGAAGATGGAAGAATCAAACCAACCATCGCTATTGCATCCATGTTAGATTCCACCTCTTTTGATGCTTCTTGGAGCCTTTCAGAGGAATTTACACAAGGCGTAATGAACCTAGTTGCCTCCAGTGGGGAAGTTTATGTCCGCTCAGAACAGGAGTCCCCGTTCACTGAAAATCCGTTCAGTTCCGACCTTTCTTGGATGAAAAGGGAGTTTCATTCGGAAGAATTCGTCGCCTTTTTAGAGCTCGTCGAGCACGAATTTGCTCCTGTTAAAGCCAAAGGTATTACTCCTCAAGAGGCATCGAGCAACTTGAATATGGCCGTCCGGTTAAGAGTGGTAGACCTCCGATCTGAAACTCCAAAAATTGTCCTCCAAGAAATGATCCGAGATAGTTACTTTGTCCCTAAAACGCTCATCCCTTGTGATTACTCTAACAATGTCTGGGGAACGGATCAGTACCGCAAATCCCCGATGGGAATCGCTCATGCCCAGTTAGTCCAAGAAATTGCTGGCCGGATCAGCGACTATATTTTATTGGCCAAAAGCCGATGAACCATGAATTAGGCGCGACTATCGTTCTTGGCGTTCTCGCGCTTATCGTTTTATTTTTAAGCGCGCGAAGAGGATTTTTCCAAAAAGAGACCAAACCTTGGATCGTGCCGCTAACTCTTGTGCAGCTCATCGGCGCCTTTGCCATCTATTTTTTAGGCAGTTTTTTCCTCAACCAAATTTTTGCCGCCTTTTGGCGCCATTCTCTCCTCATCCATTATGTAGCCGCCGCAAGCTGGTTGAACTTTGGGATCTCCTTGATCATCGCCATTTGTTTGGGCCTTTATTTAAAAGCGCTTCCTCCCCTTGTGAAAAGGGGCATCTTAATAAGAAACCCTCCCGATCACCCTCTTTATCAAGATGTTTGGGCTGCTTTTTACTCTTGGGTTGTAGCTTTTCCCCTCGTACTCTTTCTTTCTCAAGCCCTTGAAATCCTCGTGTTAAAACTATTTCAGGTGCATAAATTACCCGATCAGCTTGCTGTAAAATTTTTAAAGCTAACCTTTGGCAATCCCGTCCATTTTTTACTCGCCATTGTGTCCATTATCGTGCTTGCCCCTTTAATTGAAGAGACGCTTTTTAGAGGGTTTCTACAAACATTTATCAGAAAGCATTTGGGATCTAAACAGGCGATTTTCATTACTTCATTTTGCTTTTCTTTGTTTCACTATTCGCCCGGACAAGGCCTTGGCAACATCATGATTCTCATCTCTTTGTTCGTTTTGGCTCTTTTTCTTGGCTTTATTTACGAAAAACAAGGCTCTCTTCTTGCTCCCATCATCCTTCACGCCTCATTTAATGCCGTCAGTGTGATCAATCTCTATGCATTTGGAGATCTCTTCCCATGAAACGTCTTCGGTCCTTTGGACTTTCTGACATCGGTCTTGGCAGGCCCAATAATGAAGACGTCTGGATAGCACTTCCCAAGATGGGTTTTTTTGCTATCGCCGATGGAATGGGGGGGCATAAGGCTGGAGAAGTCGCTGCTTATGAGGCCATCACTCATCTAGCGGCTTCGATGGAAAAAATATCCACAGAAGACCCCCTAAAACTCCTCATCGAACTTCGCGAAGCCATAGAGAGGGCCAATTACTGGGTCTATAGCCTGAGCCAAAAAGAAGAATCTTTTAGAGGTATGGGGACCACTCTTTGCTGCCTGATTTGGTCTGAACAAGCAGTCGTTTACGGCCATGTAGGAGACAGTAGGGTCTATCGGATGAGAGAACAACAACTCGAATTGCTCACTCAAGATCACTCCCTCTATGCAAAATGGAAAAAATTTGGAAGACGCGCCGATACGCCCTATCCCTATAAAAATGTTATTACGAAAGCCATCGGAACCTCCTTGCACTCTTCTCCTGAAATTGCCATCTCAACCTATCTTCCCGGAGATCTATTTTTTCTTTGCACAGATGGACTGACCGACGTTCTTTTTTTAAAAGACATAGAAAAAATTCTCAACGCATCCAATAGTCTTGAAGAAGGGGCGAGCGAACTGATTCTAGCTGCGAAAAATAAGGGCAGTTCTGATAACATAACCGTCCTCATGATACAAAATGCGGCTTCCATTGAAGAGAATTTACTTAGACAACAACGCTACAACCCCCTTGGACCCTCGAGTGAAGGCAGCTATGCTCCGCGATCTGACGGATCTGCCTCAGAACCCTTCTAGCGTTCACTGGTTTGGAAGACAAGCCAAAGCGCTGCTCGTAGAGGCCAGAACAACAGTTGCCAATTTTTTTAACGCCTCTTTGGAAGAGATTGTTTTTACCTCGGGCGCGACCGAGAGTTTAAACTTTTTACTGCGCGGAATGGGCTCTTCTGGTCACATTCTCTCCACTTCTATCGAACACGCCGCAGTGCTCAACACGTTAGAGTCCCTTGAAAAAAGTGGTCAAAAAATCACTTACCTTCCCGTGGACGCATGGGGTGCGCCAAGACCTGAAGCGATCTTGCACGAGATCCGGCCTGACACAAAGGCCATCGTGCTAAGTTTAGCCAATGCGGAAACGGGAGTAAAAATCGATCTCAAAGCAATCCATCAGATCGCTTATGAAAGACGCATTCCCTTACTCATAGATGCTGTGGCACTGATCGGTAAAGAGCCCTTTCAGCTCCTGCCAGCCATCCAAGCCGTCGCGATCAGCGCCCATAAATTCCACGGTCCTAAAGGAGTCGGCGCTTTGTACGTACGAAAGGGCCTGAAACTCTCCCCTCTTCACACGGGCGGTCCTCAAGAAAGAATGCTCCGCGCAGGCACAGAAAACTTAGCGGGCATTTTAGGGCTTTCCGAAGCGCTCAACATCTTGCAAACATCCCAAGAAAACATTACAGACAAACTTCAAAAACTCCAAGAAAGGTTGGAAACCGGCCTCCTCGCACTCCCCAATAGCGTGATCAATGGAGACGGCCCCAGAGTGCCGAATACGAGCAATATTGCTTTTTTAGGGGTCGATGGCGAAACGCTTCTTATGTACGCAGACCTAGCTGGGATCGCAATCAGCCACGGTTCCGCCTGTAACTCTGGCGCTCTAGAGCCCTCCCGCGTATTAAAAAACATGGGTCTCGATCCGCAGCGCGCAAGATCCTCGGTCCGTTTCTCCCTCAGTAGAATGAATACGTTCGAAGAAATAGACGTAGCAGTCGCAACGTTGAGCGCCATTGTCAGAAAATTATGCAAGATGTCTAATAGACATCTTGCGTAACCTGAAGAAATGCCGAGCGAAGCTCGGCAAGAATGGCTTAGCGCCGGCAAAACAGTTTATGCGCTTTTGCCGAAGTGAATAGTGGGCAACTATTAACAAGGCAAACCCGAAGGGCTTGAGCGGATAAAATGTAAAGCCGCCGCAAGCCAGGCGATTTCTTTAGGTTATGCAAGATGTCTAATATCTCATAGTGCGCACTGTGAGCGTTTTAACGCTTCGAAGCGTGAGTTCATCAACAGTAAATGCAAACTCGTTGATGCAAATCGATTCCTCTTTGACAGGGAAATGATCCAGCTGGGAAAGGATGAGATCGCTAAGCGTCCTGTTTTCTTGGTCTGGAAGATTTGCTTCAAATTGCTGATTAAAGACAGCGACCCGCATCTCTCCTGAAAGAGTCCTTTCTATGTAGCGAGTCGACTCTTCTAACACTTGAGAGCTCGACTCTTTTCCAAAAATGGTCGCAAGGATTTGATCCAACGTCAGAAGGCCTACGGCATGCCCTGAAGCTTCCAAGATCACTGCCGTACTTTGGTTATTGCGTTTAAATTGTTCTAAAAGTGCTAAAACGGAAGTATTTTGCGCAACAAACCATGGGGAATGCGCCGAGTCAATCACCCGCTTATCCTGTGTCACGGAAAGTAAATCTCGAATCTGCGCAATCGCCACAATATTGTGAGGAAAACGATGATAGATAGGAACAATAGGAGCATAATGAACACTCAAAAGATGTCGTACTTCCTCAAAGGTTGCGCTAGAATTTGCCATGGGAACATTGGCCAGGGAAGTCATGAGTTGCCCTGCTGTCATGTTTTTGAGCTGAAAGATTTGGTTGACGGTCGCATTGAATTCATCGCCTTTACTGTCTTTTTCTTCAAAAGCAAGACGCACCTCTTCTCTAGATAAAAAAAGAGGAACCTCCTTCTCTTTCCCCATCCACTTATGAAGAATATGAGAAAACTGATCAAAGGTCCAAGTGATAGGCGTTAACATCTTGGCCACAAAAAACATGAGCGGTACGCAAAACATCGCCGCCTGCTCCGGATGACGTCTCGCTGCAAACATGGATGCCAACTCCCCAAAAACCACAACCAGAGGAACTTGGGTAAGAGGCGCCCAATCTGGATCGAGATGGATCGACTCATAAAACCTTCTTGCACACTCCGATCCGATGACTAAAAAAGTCGTAATACCTATTAAAGTCGTCCCAAAAAGCCTAGAGGGCCGCTTTAAGAGGTAATTTAGCCAGGTAGCACGCCGTGAACCAAGGCTCACGTAATACTGAAGCCTAACTTTATTAAACGAAATACAAGACATTTCAAAAAAAGCGAAAAGAGCCTGCACTGCTATGGATAAAAACGTAAGAGCGAGATAGGTTCGGCTCATTTTTTCAGCCTTCGAATATAAATCCGCCGAATCCGGTTTGGATCTGCAGCTAACACATAAAATAAAAAGCGGTCATTGGCATATTTTGCCCCCGCTGTTGGAATATCCCCAAGCTGTTCGATCAGCCATCCGCCCAAAGTGACGCTGCCCTCCTTAGATTCCAAAGGAATATGGAAGATATCTTCAAATTCTGAAAGCTCTAATTTGCCACTAGCGATCACCACATCTTCACTCGAGCGGGTGTATAGATTTTTGACATCCCTTGCATCGACAATTTCTCCAATGACTGCCTCGACCAAGTCCTCTTGAGTAATCAGCCCTGAAATCGATCCATATTGATCGACAACCATCGCAAGAGGAATCCCCCTCTCCCGTAACATACAAAGAGTCGTCCAGGCGCGGGTCGTCTCCGGTAAAAAATAGGGTTTTATCAAGATGGACACAAGGTCTTGAGCTCTTTTTATTTGATCCTTATGAAAAAAAAACTCCCTAGCCGTTAAAATCCCCTTGAGATTTTCCAAATTTCCCTCATACACAGGTACCCTCGTCACTTTTTTTTCGATAAAAAGATCCATGAGCTCAGCGAGCGGATCTCGTATATCATAAGCCAGAACTTCCGCTCGTGGCCGCATATGCTCTTTCACATGACTGTGCTGAAGATCCAAGGTCCCGCTGATAAGCTCTGTTTCAACCGGCAGCAAAACTCCCCTCTCTTCTGAAGTTTTAAGCACATGCCGGAGCTCGTCAGATGAGATCTCCTTCTCCTCTTTTAAGAAAAAAAAGAGCGCTCGCGAAATAAAGCTTGTCGCCTTTGTCAAAGGCTCTCGAATGGGTCTTAGTATTCTCGCTGCTCGATCGATCCATGGAGCAGTCACGTAGGCGATCTGGGAGTGGTTGGGAAGCGCAAGAGATTTCGGGATGAGTTCCCCCAAAAACAGGGTCAAACCAAGGGGAAGAAAGATCTTCAGTGCTATACTCTGATAAGGATCAAAGATCATAGCCACCGTATTTTGAATCAAAACATTCGCTAACACATTGAGAATTAATATCGTAACAAGAACATCCCGCGGCCTTCTCATCAACCTAGCGATTAATTGTAACCTAGGAGAACGGGAGCTTTCATAGGATTTTACAGCAAGGGGTGATACAGAAAAGAGAGCCGTTTCAGAGCCTGACAAAAAGGCTGAAAGCAGGATGAGTAGCAAGAGAAAGAAAATCATCCCTTGAAGTGTACTTTGAGAAAGCCTTCCGGTACAACACCTAAATCGCGCATCAAAATCATTTCAATCCAGGCTGGGTCATTTTGAGAGGCGATGCGAAGCTGGAGTTCCTCTTGTTTTTGTGATACTCGGAGCCTTTCCCCTTCCATTTGGAGAAGCCTTTCCTGCAAAAGGTTCACTGCCGCCACCTTTTGGTTAAAAAAGGGAGAAAAGCACAACAAAAGGAGTGCAATACAAGCAAGAACCCACCAATTTTTCTTCCAAAAAGACATATCAGCTACCATTTGTGTATATAGCACTTTATTAAATAGTCGGGTAGGTGATTTCCAACTGTTTCATGTACTTGCCCTTTCGATCCGCATATGAAACCTCGCAGGGCTCATGGGCGAGAAAAAAAAGAACTTGCGCCAGACCTTCCCCTGCATAGATTTTTGCAGGCAGCGGGGTGGTATTGGAGATCTCTAACGTGACAAACCCCTCCCATTCAGGCTCAAAAGGGGTCACATTTACAATGATCCCGCACCGCGCATAAGTCGACTTCCCAATACATAACGTTAAAACATCACGCGGAATGCGAAAATACTCAACGCTTCTAGCTAAAGCGAAGGAATTTGGAGGAATCAGACAAAATTCCCCTCTAATCGTAATAAAAGCATTGTCTTGAAAGTTTTTGGGATCAACGATTGTATTATGAACATTGGTAAATACTTTGAATTCGTCGGCAACTCTTAAGTCATATCCGTAACTCGAGAGGCCAAAACTGACCAATCGCTGTCCATTTGCCTCGCGTACTTGCTGGTCTGCGAACGGTTCAATCATCTTGGTCTTCATGGCCATTTCTCGGATCCAACGATCTGAACAAAGCGTCATAAACTCTTCCGGGGGTCAGCTTATTGTATAGCTTTTCAAATGGTTTTCTTGCTACAGTTTTCTTAAGTATGCCAGAGCCGTTTATTGAATCTTCCTGGACCAAGCCCGATGCACCTTTTGAGAATCCCTTAAGGCCATCCAGTTTGGCTGAATTTATCGGTCAAGGCCCGACCAAGGCACGCCTCGATATTTTCATCCAAGCAGCCCTCATGAGAAAGGAGGCCTTGGGCCATATTCTTTTTTCCGGCCCGCCTGGTCTTGGCAAAACCACTCTTGCCCATATTCTTTCCAAAACGATGGGTACGAATTTAAGCATCACTTCTGGCCCTTTGATTCAAAAACCAGGAGACCTCGCAGGAGTTTTAACCAATTTAAAACCGGGAGATGTTCTCTTCATCGATGAAATCCACAGAATGCCAAAAGCTGCAGAAGAATACATCTACCCCGCAATGGAGGACTTTACACTCGATCTTATGATCGACTCTGGTCCGAACGCCCGTACTGTCCAAGTCAACTTAAACCGCTTTACCTTAATCGGAGCGACGACACGTTCGGGCCTGCTCAGCGCCCCTTTACGATCCCGATTCCACATCAACCTTCGCCTAGATTACTACGATCCCGTTTCTTTACAAGAAATTGTCCAAAGATCGGGAGCCCTTCTCCATGTATTTCTCGACAAGGATGCTTCCTTAGAAATCGCAAAACGCTCGAGAGGAACTCCCCGTATCGCCAACAATCTCTTAAGATGGGTTCGAGATTTTGCCCATACACAAAAACAACAAACAATCAGCTACGATCTGGCTGTAAGTGCTTTAACCATGCTGTCCATTGATGAGCAGGGGCTGGATGAAATGGACAAAAAAATCCTAAGTGTTATCATTGACCATCATGAAGGGGGGCCTGTAGGCCTGAATAACTTGGCAGCGGCTTGCGGCGAAGAAGCGCACACAATAGAAGAAGTGTATGAGCCCTATTTGATTTTGCAAGGAATGATTCGGCGTACACCAAGAGGTCGTGAAGCTACGGCCGCCGCCTATAAACATCTTGGCCGAAAGGCAAAAAAAATATTGGAGTCTGAACAATGAATACCTTGTCAAAAGTTACATGGATGCTACTCTATTTCTCCGTATCTTTAAGCGCAGAAAACTATAGCTCCTACGAAAGGATTGCTGAGCCAATGGCTCCACGCAACATCCAAATTCTTCTAGAAAAAGAAGCCGATGGAGCGCTTCTCGAAGTGAAAGGTCCCTACTACATTTTTAATCCCCATGACGGTTCGCGGATTGCTTCCGGCCTACTCGGCAAGCGATTTATGATTCATGAGCTAGATAGTGGCATTAAATGGGGCGAAGAATTTGTGGGAATCCACCAGATTTATATCAAACCCCGTTCTTCTGAAACGTCCATCTTTGTCAATGGCATCCAATATGCAGGCTCTATCGCAATTTACGGAATTAACGGCGCTATCAGCATTGTGAATGATGTGGATATCGAATCTTATGTAAAATCCGCCCTCACCTCCCAATTTGTAACCCCACTCGAACCCGAAGTCATGTCTGCTTTAGCGATCTTATCTCGCACCGATGCATACTATCAGGCCATGCGAGCCAACCCTAGCAGTTTCTGGCACATTTCAGCTGAGGAAACAAACTATCAAGGATCTGCCTTGGTAGTGAGTAAATCTTCTATCGATAGAGCAGTAGATAGCACTCGCCACTTGATCTTACTCCATAATGAAGAAGGCCGCAATCTCCCCTTTAGAACAACCTGGACAGAAAATAGCGCTGGCAAAACAGCCCCCTATAGCGCGATCTTTAGAAAGGACGCTCATCCTGATAGAGGAGTAGAAGCTCCCCTTGCAGCCCTCTCCCGCCAAGAGTCCAAGTGGACGTATCGCATCGGAAAAAAAACACTGGCCCATCTGTTTAACATGCAATCGATTGGCAACTTAGAATTGTTTGTGGATCCTGACTCTTCCAAAGTCTATGGAATCCGCCTAAGCGATGGTTCAACAAGCGCGAATCTAGACTTTTTGTCCCTGCAAGAACGGCTTGGAAGCGCTTTTTTAAAAAGCTCAGATTTTACAGCTTCTTTGCAAGAGGACTCTGTCCTCTTTACCGGATATGGCAGCGGGCATGGCGTAGGACTTTGCCTCTATTCTGCTACAGCTCTTGCTCAAAATGGGGAAAATGCGGTGAGAATCTTGGCCAAATTTTTCCCCGAAACTTACCTCTACAACCTGGATGCAATACCTAAGGGGTAACAGTCCCTTGTCTCAAATTAGCAAAATTTGTTATGCTGCCCTCTTGCCGGGGATCTCTTGGAATAAGCAATCTGAACCAGGTCAGGGCCGGAAGGCAGCACCCTTAAGGAATCTGCCTTATGCCATGAGGCCATCCCCGGCTTTTTTAAATTTTTCCTCATACTGTGCGCAAATGCGACGAAGAGCACTTTCCGCATCGATCCCTATCCCTTCCATCTTTTCGATAAGATCCCACAGTTCTTGCGCTATACCGTGCTCCGTCAAATTTGGTGCAGTGGACATTTTTTCTTTGAAAACAGCGATTTTATACCTTTTCATTTTTTGAATCACTTTTTGGGCCCGAGCTGCCGCAGGAAGCGTCGGAGGAATATCATCGATGGGATGTTTCTTTCCCTCTTTCTTTTTCACCTCTTCCCATTGCGCAACAACGTCGTCAGAGGACGAAACCACAGCTCCCTCAAATACATGGGGATGACGCCGGATCAATTTATCTTTTACTGTTTGAATCGACTCTTCTAGTGTAAAATGAGCATTTTTCTCTCCTAATTTGGCGATAAAAATAAGGATAAAGAGTACATCCCCCAGCTCCTCCATGATTTTTTTTGAATCTCCAAGATCGATCGCTTCTATGAGTTCATGAGTCTCCTCTAGAAGATAGGGTTGCACAGTAAATAATGTTTGAGCTCGATCCCAAGGACACCCTTTAGGACCTAGGAGACGATCCGCCACTGCTAGTAAATTTTTAAATTCATTCATACAATCCATTCCATTAGGAGTTGTTATTTTCATGTGTTTGCAAATGCTCACCTATTGTATAATGATGTCACAATTAAATATCATATTTACATGAACATACAATTTTCAGACCCATTAAACTCCGGACTAAAGAATGTTGTTTCTGGCTTCTCACGGACTCTAGTCCTCCCTCTGAGCCACTGGGTCCATCCTCCCACTCCTTCGAGTGAGGTGTTAAAGAAGATCAGCCAAGCTGCCAATGAGGGACTCGGGGCTGCTGCAGCCGCTAGTCATATGGCAGAGCTCGCAGAAGGGGAAGAGATCAATTGGAAGGATCAAATCGAAACCAACAAGCGCACTTTGATCCATAAGTTGAGCATGTTTGCCACTCTTCTTCAAATGCGGGACAAAGCAGAAATTTCAGAAGAAGACAACACCTCCCTCATGAATCTAGTGAAAACTGCGACAACAGGGCCTAACCCACCTTCCCTCTGGTCTCTTTTTTCTACCCATTATGGAAACCGGCTCTCTTTTCTGCAAAAATTCAAAGCTTTTTGGATTTATTGGTTTTATTATCAAACTTCTCTCATTCACAATACTACAAACGCCTATCTTTCTGGGTTCATTAAAAACGTCACTCAAAACCTGGTTCAGGAAAATTCAAGCACCAGAGTGAAATTTTTTACGAAATTGCTTGAGCAAACCAACCAATTTTTGATCGCAGACATAAATGCTACCAAGGCGTTTGCACTGAGTAGCGAAGACGGAGATTTAGAGCAGTACCGCAATCGGGCTATTGAAAAGGTTTATGGCTTTTCTTTATCAGAGCTTTGCCGCACGTTCAGCGAGACACAAGTGGATAATAGTTTGCCGAAAGTCGAGTTTTTCAAGAATTTTCAATCTATCCCTATCGCAGGACTTTTTTTTTGCCTATTTGAGTGGTTTGTCAATCGATTTATCATTCAAAGTGCAATGAAAGCCTGGATCTTACCTAACGCTTTACAATCTGTGGTGACTGAAGGATTAAAGGCCACAGACCCCAATCACCTCCCATTCAGCTTAGCTCTTACTAGATTCCTCAATACCCAACTTGTACAACTTCAACAGAAATTGCAAACAGGTTCTTTTTCCACAGGTCCAATGTCCCAGCTACCTGGAACGGAACAACTTCCAGAAACAGTGAAGCATTTGATGGAAGCTTTAGCCTTAGAGGGGTGTAAAACGGAAAGAGATATCACAGCAAAACTCGACGAATTAAAACACGAGAAAAAAGGGACGATTGAAAAAGACGTCGAGGCAGCCATTGAGCTAGCTGTGAATGACGCAGCCTCTCTTCTTCTACACTTTCTCAACGAAAAAGCGGCCTCAGGTGAACTCTTTGCAAAATTACTAGAGATCTCCTTTGCACCCTTTTCTGGACAAACTCTGGATCAAAAGATGCTTCTATCGGAGTACAAGAATGAGCTGGCCATACTCCAAAACGATGGATCTTTACTGCTATCGAAAGTGATTCGAGACGCTGTTGCGGAAAAATTCCACTCCAAAGCCAGCATCGATTCAAAAACACAAGCAGAGGAGTCTTTCTCGAATCAGAAAAGGGTGATAAAAAAAGTCATGGCCACAATCGTACCGCTTTGTGAGAAAATGGCAGAAAAAATTAAAGACTCAAAGGAACATCCGTCCGACACCAGTACGAACATTCAAATCGATCTTCAATCTCTCCTTGAGGTGCTGAGGCTATTTGTCAATAGTAAAGAACTGATCTCCTCCACCGCAGAAACAAGCTCTGACGTAGATCTCAAGGAAATGTGGCTCATTGTAACGCCCCTTTATGAGAAGATACACAGCCTGCTACAAAGAGCCCTTGAGCTCCAAAAACTGCAAGACCAATTCCCCTCTCATGCGAAAGTTTCCTTTCATCTCATAAAAATCTCCCATATCCTCTCCAACCCTTTGACAGCTCAACGGCTTCAGGATCTTTCACACCATGCAGATGAAATGGCACACTGTCGTGTGAAAAATGTCCCCTTAATAAAAGAAATCAAAGAGCTATTGGAAGAACTTTCTCTCCGCTTCCAAAAAATTTCTAAGGAACAAGCAGTCATAGATGCCATTTGTGGAATTTATCCTCCAAGACATTCTGTTCATGACCGTGTAGTCCCAGGACCTTTAGACCACCTCTTAAACAACGCACTGGGGGTTCCTCCGGTAGGATTTCGGAAGACTCACTGCTTACAAGAAATCAATCGTTTCCTCTCCTATCTACCAGAAAATGAAAAACAAGAATTGCAGCAAATCATCGGGGACGGAAATCACATATTAACTCGATACAACCTACTGCAAAAGGCAATGCAAAGAATCTACTCAAGCCATATTCAAACCCAAGAGCCCGATAAGCTTTCCCTAGACGCCCTGCTAAAGCTTAAGGCAACATGGACTCACTCTCTTAGCGAAAAATATCGTTCATTAAAAGAGAAAGACCACAACTCTATGGAGCATGAAATAGAAGCAATGTGCAACCAAGCCAGGAATCTTGCCAGGACAGTGGAAGCAGCAAAGCTTCAACTGCCTGATGCAGACTCTCATTGGACTCCCCGCACAGTAACAACAGCGATCGGCCTCACCGGAACGTTAACGGGTTATGCGCTCAGTTCTGCTACTTTTTTCAGATACCTTGCCCCTTTTATCACCTCCCTAATGGCAGGAGGAGCTGGCTTCTGGTACGCTTACCAATCCAAGAATGAAACACAAAATCGTACCCTAGAAGCCCTGAAAAAACCAACAGGGAAAATGCAAAGAACGCACTTCCAACAACTAGCGTGGAAAGTCGCACCATCAGGACTAACCGCCCTAGCTGTCGCTTCCCTCACTCCTTTCGTCCACCCTTGGCTCGGCGCGGTTACAGCAGCAGCAGGGGGGTTTCTCGGAGCTTATGCAGGAAACAAATCTCATCAGGAAGCAGCATCGCAAGCGGAACAGGCAGCATTCACCCGAACCTGGGAACTTGCCTCGAGCGCCATTGAACTGCTTAAACGGTCAAGAGTCTACAAGGCCTTCTTCACTAGAGTAATGTTAGCCATGTCGTAAATAGACCTCTTGCAGGACCTGTGAGTAGTGATGGCGGTCTTGAACAACTCCTCCCTACCAGCGGCGATGCTGCCTTTCTTGTCCCGGTTGAACCCGCTCCTGAGTATCCCATCGGTAAGGGCGTTCCTCAACGTCATTATTGTTATTGTTATTGTATTTATCTGGGCATTTCATATTCCCAGGACAATAACTTTGATCGCAGCACGATGAAATAGCAAAAGCAAATGCCAATGCAATAAATGCCAGTATTAATTTTTTCACAAAATTCCCCATTTTAACCAAACTATTCATTCACTCTCTTATTGAACCCTCTAATATTTATCTTTTTTTTATTCAATAAAAAATTATAATTCTGATTATGGAATCATTTTTTATAGCAGCTACCGGACAAAATATAGGCAAAACAACGACTTGCTTGGGTCTTGTTTCCGGGTTAAAACAACGGGTCAAGACGGTAGGCTTTATGAAGCCTGTTGGCCAGGAACATGTGGAAACAGAAACAGGCGAACACGTAGATAAGGACGTTGTTCTTTTTAAACACTACTTTAAGCTCAAATTTCCTTACGAGGCCATGAGCCCCGTCTTATTTCCCAAAGGGTTCACTCGAGATTTTCTAGATAAAAGAGTCGATCATGAAGATATGGTGCAAAAGATTCACAAAGGGTTTGCAGTCATTCAAGCCACCTCCCAAGTAACGGTCATTGAAGGGACAGGACATACGGGAGTCGGATCCATTGTGAATTTAAACAATGCGCAAGTTGCCAAGCTTTTGGGACTTCCTATGATTCTCATTGCATCGGGCGGTCTTGGCTCTAGCATTGATCAGCTTTCATTAAATTTTGCCAATTGTGAAAAATACCAAGTCCGAGTAGCAGGCGTCATTTTAAACCGCGTTCTAGAAGAAAAAAGGGACATGATTTTGAATTATGTCTCTTTGGCCCTCAAACGCTGGAACATCCCTTTACTCGGAGCGATCCCCTATAGCGAATTTTTAAACATGCCATCGATGCGTGATTTTGAATCGCTTTTTCAAACGGAACTTCTTTGCGGCAACGAATTTGCGCTAAGACACTTTGAACATATGAGAATTGCAGCAAGTTCTGTCGAAGTTTACCGAACCACTCTGGCCCCCCATCAACTCATCATTACACCCGCAGGTAGAGAAGATATCATTTTAGCTACCCTGACTAGATTTTGGGACTTAAAAATTTCCCACCCGGAAGAAGATCTTCACACCGGCCTTATTTTGACGGGGAAAATGCCCCCGAAAGACTCTCTTGTACAACAAATGAAAACAGCTAAAATTCCCGTGATCTATGTACCCCTTAGCAGCTTTGCAGTTATGAAAATGATCAATAACTATTCGTTAAAAATCAGAAATGAAGATCTTGAGAAAATTCACGAGGCGGTGAAGATCGTAGAAAATCACATTGACTTTGAAACGCTTGAAAAAGCTCTTCGGAAGTCAAATCCTTGATGCAGGCGCCTGTCTCACAATCCCTTAAAAGGGGGCATTGCTTGATAAAGACTTGCCCATAAGGGCATTTTCCTTGGATACCACAGTGTTTTTTGCCGATGGGCTTAAAGACCTTTAAAGAGGTGGGGCCAAACACACTAAAGCTCGGAGTAGAAGTAGTGCCGCAAAGATGTAGAGCGCTGGAATCGACAGCAAGTACAAGATCCATGTTATTCATCACATTCTGCCACACGGGTATCTGTAGTCTATCAAGGATATAAGAGGAAGGGAGGCTAGCTTCCAGCTCTTGACAAAGGGCCTTTTCTTGAAGATCTCCCCAGACAAGGAAAAAAGCCGTGTCATACCGCTGTTGAATCTTTTGAAGCAGCTCAAGCAGCGTCTTTTTAGGGAGTTGCTTGTTTTGCCACTTGGATCCTGGGCAAACCATGACCGCTTTTTTCTGAGAGGCCTTTTGAGCAATTTTCTCTACAAGCTCCTTCTCTTCTTCGCTTATTTTAAAAAAGACTCCTGGAAAATCGCAAACCATGCTTTCTTGAAAATAAGATGCTACTAATTCTAAATAAAACGATCGGATGTTTTGTTCTTTGGAGATGTTAAATCGTAGATTCGTGCTGAGGAGATTAGGCCACTCCCGAACGGATGCATAGCTATACCCGATCTTTTTGGAAGAACGGGAAAAAAATGTCACCAGCCCCGATTTTGTATTGGCCTGTAGATCAAATACGCAATCATACCGTTCTTGTCTCAGGTCTTTGAGAGATGGAAGAAGATTTTTCCATGTCTTAATATCCATCGGAATCGTCCTCCGGATCAGCGGATGGGAGGCAACAATAGGAAGGAAACGCGTTTCAACGGCCCAGTCGATTTGAACCTTTGGAAAGCGAATATGTAGCGTATCTAATACGCTAAAAGCTTGAATGATATCTCCTAAGGAGGAAGTTTTTACAATGAGAATGCTTGAGGGGAATCCATTTACCATGTACATACAGAAAGCGGAAGAGGTTATTTTGTATGCAGCTTTCCAAACACCCTAAAGAACTTTGGATCTTGGGCCTGACTGAACTTTGTGAACGCTACGCATTTTGGGGAGTAAACAATCTCCTCGTCCTCTATTTGGTAGAATACTACCATTATTCCAATGAAAATGCTATGCATGTTTATGGGTTTTTTTCTGGATTTGCAGCTTTTATGCCTTTTGCGGGGGGCTGGCTGGCAGATCGCTGGAATTATCAGTCCCCTCTTTTTCTCGGGGCTTTGGCAAATGCTTTGGCTTGCTTTTGTATTGCGACAGGCTCCCACAGCCTTCTTTATATTGCTTTGACCATGATGAGCTTAGGTTACGCGCTTTTCACTCCCAGCATCATTACTATTTTGGGGTTTTCGTATCATGATAAGCCACACTTAAGACACGCGGGCTTTTCTCTTTATTACGCATCGATCAATATTGGGGTATTTTTAGCTCTAGCAAGTATGGGGACTGTGGCCAAGCTAGTCAACTGGGAAATGGCCTTTGTGCTCGCAGGATTTGTGCAGATTATAGGACTTATTCCCCTCACCCTATATGTAGTAAAACACAAAGAGGTGTATCGCCAATATAAGTCGAGACAAGCCGCTCCATCCAAAATAACCTATGAGCAGAAAGATCGTATGAAGGTTCTAGGAGTCTACTGCGTTATTTCGTTGCTATTTTGGATCTCCTATATGCAATGTTTTTCCTCGATGGAAATTTTTGTGCACCAATTTATGAATAAAACGGTTTTTTCTCTCCCGATTCCAGAAGGAGTATTTCTTTCGATGGAAAGTTTTTTTCTCCTTCTACTCGCTCCTATCTTAGCGACGCTTTATGTGCGATTAAAGCGAGACCCTTCGCCTGCTATAAAAGGAGTTTTAAGTCTGTACTTTATGGCGGCAGGCTTTTTACTCATGGCAATAGGCTCTACCCTGATTCCCAGCCAAGCAACATCTGCAAACGTATCTTGGGGGTATGTTGTTGGCTCCTATTTTCTCGTTGCCTGTGGAGAAATGCTATTCGCCCCCATCGGGCTTTCGCTATTTTCTCATCTGGCCTCTAGGCGATTTAAAGCGTTTAGTGTGGGGGTTTTTTATGGCAGTATAGGAGTTGCTTTTTATATGGGAGGGCTCTTAGCTGGACTCATGAATAGCATGGGAAGCCTTTTTTACTTCTTCTTCCTATTTGTTGGCATCACATTGGCTGGCGCTTTAGTGATGACCTTCATCCAAAAATGGCTGACTAGGAAGTCCCATTTCCAAGGAAGCTTTGATTAAGACTTCTTTCATATCTTGAGGAAGGGGAGCCTTGAGCTCCAACATTTCATCACCTACTGTAAATTGGAGCCCGTATGCGTGTAAATGGGGTCGGCTGCAAGGGATAGAGGAACGATAGCGTCTAGCATATTGAGGATCGACCAGAATGGGGTGGCCCATTTCTGCGGCATGAACCCGAATTTGATGCGTTCTTCCTGTGAGCGGCTCAGCGAGTAATAACGAAGCTTGTTCCCCAACTGCAAGCCTTTGAAAACGGGTGATTGCATGCAGCCCTTGATAGGGATTGGATGCCCATAGGGTTTGTCCATGATAGGCGCCTTTTTTTACAAAAAAACTCTCTTGCGTCCATGAAGTCTTTTGGACAGATCCATCAACGATGGCTAAATAACTTTTGCGAATCTTTCTTTCTTGAAAAAGAGCCATCATCTGTTCTCTCATAGAAGGGCTTTTAGCCAATACAAGAAGTCCTGTTGTACCGACATCGAGCCGATGGACAAGAAAAAGGTTGGGGCCAAAAGTACGAAGGGTATTTTGCGGCGAGGAAACAAAACCTGCTGGCTTATTGATGATCTTGAGGATCTCATTTTCAAAAATAATTTCAAACTGTTGATTCCTAGGTTGTAAAGACAGAGACAGCTCAACCAAGTCCCCTCTTTCTATGGTCCGAGAAGCAAACCGTTCGATTTTTCCATTGACGCGACACTGATTTTGACTCAAAAGCCTGCGAACTCCTTTACCAGAATAGCTGGACAGCTCGTTCTGCAAAAAGCGCGCCAGCTTATCAGAACTTTTGGTGACCCACTTCAAGAGAGCTTCCGCTTTAAAAGCTCGACAAGAAGACGAACTCCATATCCAGTGGCGCTCGAAGAGCAATAGAACTGGGGTTTTGAGAGAAACGCTGGTCCTGCAATGTCGATGTGAGCCCAAGGAATATCTTGGGTAAATTCTTTTAAAAAAAGTGCTGCAGTGATGGATCCGGCCCAGCGTGGCCCAGCGTTAACCATGTCTGCAATCTCTGATTTGAGATGCTTTTTATACTCATCATGTAAAGGGAGTCGCCACAAGAGTTCATCGGTTAGCTGGGATGCATGCAAAAGCGCTTCCGCCAAATTGTCATCCGGGGTGAAAAACCCAGCGATTTCTTCTCCTAATGCAATAACGCAAGCCCCTGTCAAAGTCGCAAGGTCCACCATAAACGTGGGCTTGAGATGTTTGGCTGCATAGGAAAGCGCGTCCGCAAGTACCAGCCGGCCTTCCGCATCAGTGTTATTAATTTCAACCGTTTTGCCAAAATACGAGGTATACACATCGCCCAGTTTGTAACTTTTTGATCCAATGCAATTTTCAGTAAGAGGCGCTAAAGCGGTAACATTGACTTTCAGCCCCAATGCGGCAGCCGTTTTCACAGCCGCAAGCACAGTGGCAGCGCCGCTCATATCGCTCTTCATCGACAGCATGTTATCCGTCGGCTTGAGGCTAAGACCTCCTGTATCGTAGGTAATTCCCTTACCGACTAATACAATATGATCTTTTGCTTTGGGGTTACCTCGATAAGAGGACTTGAGAAGCACCGGTTCTTTACTGGAAGCGCGATTCACAGCTAAGATTAGCCCCATTTTTTCTTTGACTAAAAATTTTTTATCAAAAACAGTGGTCGTCACTTCGGGATGGAGCTTTTCCGCGGAGGCTATGAGCTTTTCGATTTTATCATCAGCATTGGAGTTAACGAGATTGCGGACAAAGTGAACCCCCTCTGCCACGATCAAAATCTCGTCAGTAAGCGCAGACTTGCTAGCGCCCACAATGGTAACTGTTTCAATCAAGGGGTTTGGCTTTTCGCTTTTGTAAGAAAACTGGTAATTAGAAAGAGCGATTCCCTCTGCAATGCCTCGTAGAAACTCAGCTTTCTGTTTACAGTCGGGGAAAAGAACCTCTATATGCTTATAACCCATTGTAAGGATTCTCTGAACTGCCTTGGAATAGGCCCGCCTCAGTCCTTCCACATTCGCCTTGTCTTGTTTTCCAAGTCCTACGAGAAGGCACCGTTCTTCACCATCAAAACAAAGAGAAGTGTCTCCCTCCTTGCCCTTAAAATCTCTTACGGGGAGCGCTAAACTGATCGGCGCGAAATCGGCGGCAGGTTTTCCTCCTTCCCAGAGGGGGAAGAGCTTGATATCAGACGCTTTGAATTGGGCACTAAAGAGGAACTTCAAAAAGGCACCTCATCATCGAACGTTTCCCCCTTGCCCTGGGCGACTCCTGCCTTACCTATTGGCGGGAATCCAGCATAGGGATTCGCAGTTCCTTCTTCGCTCGGCGTCGTACCGAAAGGCGCTGAGTGAGGTTGCGTAGTCGTGCGGTTTTCTTGCGACGAACCACCCGGCTTTCCAAATGGACTAAATTCGAGATGAGAAGCTGTGATGTCGAGGGAAATCTGAGGTTTACCTTCTCGGTCAGTAAAAATCTCCGGCTTATGAACATCTCCAAAAACCATGACGGAGGATCCCTTTTTTAAGTAGGAGATCAGCTTGTCATATTGCTCTCCCCAAACTGTGACTCTCCACCAGATCGTGAGTTCTTCGCTATTTTTGCCCCTTCTAGAGCGAGTCGCTACTTTTAAAGTCGTCACTTTTTTTCCTGTTGAGGTGAAACGCACCTCGGGATCGGCGCCAAGATTTCCGGCGATATGAATGAAATTCACAAGACACCTCTAATAAATTCTTGAAAGACCCCATTATCTAGCGGAGAGCGAAAAAAATCAAGTCCGAAAATATCTGATTCGATAAAAGAACACTCCTGCAAGAATGGCTGGAATACTGAGCATTTGGCCCATTGTCAGATAAGAGAAGCTCCCAAGAGCGCTTTGCTCGGTTTTCAAATATTCGATTAAAAAACGGGCGCCAAAGACAAGGATGAGGAAAAGTCCGATCAGCTTGCCTTCCCTAGCTAAATTTTCTTTTTTAAAACTCATTTTCCAAAGGAGGAAAAAGATCAGAAAATATACCATCGCTTCATAAAGGACTACTGGATGGCGGGGAATGGGGAAGGAGTGGTCTGCTGGGTGGCCAAAAACAACCCCCCATGGCCTATTGGTTGGGAGACCTAAAATTTCTTGATTGATAAAATTTCCGATACGGATAAAGCCTCCCCCCAAGGCGGCAGGGACGGCAATAAAATCGAGTAGCCGAATCCACGTTATACCACGCACGGCCTGATACTGGAGTTTTGAGCTGCACGAGAGCTCTCCAGAATCGACGAGCGCCAATCGGTTCATATTCCACGTTTCAGGCCATGCGTAGTATAAATCGGGGGCATTTTTACGCATGCGATAGCTGAACAAAAGAAGGCCTACGATAATACCGATGGCGCCACCGTGGCTTGCAAGGCCTCCTCCCCAAACTTGTAATAGCACCAGAGGATTGGAAAAATATTTTTCTGGCCTTTCGTAAAAAATAAAGTGACCTAACCGGGCCCCGATGATGGTTGCCAGAATCATGTATATCGTGAGCTTGTCAGTAATATGAATCGCTTTTGCTCTATGTTTTTGTCCCCAAAAACGGGTCAAAATCCCAACAAAAAGGGGGAAACCGATCGCGAAACTCAAGGCAAAAAAAACTCCGTACCAGAGGATCGGCCAGTCCAAAACAGGGATGCGGAACACTTCCGGATTGGAGTCCCAATAAATGGCTGCACATCGTATCATCGGTAAAGGTATAGAAAGAAACATGTTTAAAGTCAAAGTCGAGGTTATACCAAACGAGATTCAAGAAGAAAATAGATCTGCAGTTCTTGCTGCTTTAAAGTAAATCAGAGCTCCATTAATAAGAGCAGAGCCCACAGTCACATCCACCATCCCCCTAACAAGCATCGGAATCGGAAGATACTTGACCGCCATTCCTAACAGCACCATCATTCCGATGAGAGCCCAATAGCTAGGAGCGTAAGCATCTTTAATCTGAATGGTCCCCTCAAAAGTAAGAAGCCTCTTGATCACGCGCTTGACCGTTTTGACTAGAACAAAACGCCCCTTGAAAAACCCTGCCAGTAAACTCATCCCGATCAGAGCTGTCGCAGCTCGATCTTGCGATCCAAATACCTGGCTGAGCCGCGCACATGTTGAACCGCTCTCAAAGGCTGCACTTGTAATAAAAACTAACCCTTTGTATAGAAGAAAGGAACCGATAAAAAACCAGAGATACCCAGAGAAAACAATCCAACCACGATGACTCATTCTACAGGAATGGTAACAAAAACTCTTTTGCTCGTCGACAAAAATCGCTTGAATCCATACAATCACGTGGGTAGTCAGATCCTAAAATCAAGGACCGTTTTGAATTTAGCTCTTGCTTTTTCTCGCACATTTTTCATGATCCTCAGCATGTTCTTTATGACCCTTTACATGGTCACAGGCCCTTATGGATATTCATGGAAAAATATAAGCTGGGGACTTCTCTTGGGAGCTATGTTAGGTCTCACACTGATAGGCTTCGAACTTCTTTTTAGAAGGTTTAATTTGCGCTCTTTTAATGTCGCGATTTTGGGCCTTTTTATCGGCTATTTTATGGGGCTTGCTCTCGTATTAACCTTGGATGCCATCCTACAAATTAGCTCGGCAACGATTCACTTACCTCCCCAAGTTTTGGAAATCATCAAAATCTCCTTGTATCTCTTCGGTGTTTATCTCGGAACCCTTTTTACCATCCGCTCTGCCGACGAGCTTTATATCAGTATTCCTTTTGTGCGATTTACCCCAACAGCCCATAGAAAAAAAGATCTGGTTGTGGATTCCTCTGTTTTATCAGATGCCCGCATTCTCGACATGGCCTCTTCCGGGCTTATCGACCACTGCCTTATTGTGCCCCGTTTTGTCGCAAAAGAGCTCTACATCCTCACAGAATCTCAAGAAGAAATGGAAAGAGCCAAGGCAAAAAGAGCTCTCGAAATCTTCAAAAAGCTTGAGTCTATGCCCGATCTTCATATGCGCAGCAATGATACAGACTTTCCTGAAACAAAAGATATCATGGGAAAACTCATCCGCTTAGCCAGGCTGTTTGATGCCAATATTTTAACGGCTGATATTAGCCGTATTCAAATGGCAAACATAGAAGGAGTACGGATCATTAACCTACACAACCTCTCCAATGCGCTCAAACCTCTCATGCAGGCAGGCGAGCATATTAAGATTAAAATTCAGCGCTATGGCAAAGAACCGAGGCAAGGAGTTGGCTACTTAGAGGATGGAACCATGGTCGTAGTCAATGGCGGCGGAGAATATATTGGCGAAACCATCGACGCTATTGTTCTGTCTGTCAAACATACTTCCTCAGGCCGAATGATTTTTTGTAATGCTCCAGACGAAGAAGGGAGACTTCATTCAGAACATGACGAGCATTAAAGGAATCGGCAACGACATTCTGGAAATTGCCCGCATGCAAAAAAGCATCGAGCGCCAGGGCAAGCCGCTTCTGAATCGCCTGTTTACAGCAAAAGAACAGGCTTACTGCGCTAAATATAACCAAAAAGAAAAACGCTTCGCTGGCCGCTTTGCCGCTAAAGAAGCGATCGCCAAAGCGTTAGGAACCGGGATTGGAAAAAAACTCTCCTGGCATGACATAGAAATCCTTGCCGATACCCAAGGAAAACCGATCGTCCACTTTTCTGAAAAAGCCAAGAAGCAATTTCACAATCCCCTAATGCTTATCTCTATTAGCCACTCTGATGCTTATGCAACGGCCATAGCTATTTGGTTAGAATGAAAAGGGAAGTAGGTAACTGAAGATAAATGCATTGACTTCCGCCGGGCAAGATCTGGCAAGAACGCGTCGAAAATAGGTAAAGCGTAGCGTGCCGTACACTCCTAGTCGATAGCCATAGCGAAACCCTAGATCAATGGCCTTCTCGCGGATCTTCGCATACCCGTCAAAATCATCGATAAGAACCGCCCTTCTTCCTCCATAACCATTAATCCCTTCAGCAAGGAAGGCGAATTTGTGCCGATCATCATAGTTGGTCTCAACAGCAACAATTCCTCTAACCCAAGGAGACCCACGATTTGCGTGACCTACTGCGCCAAATCCCCAAACTCTCCAAGCCCAGCAGTCAGAAAGATCAAACTCTTTACCCATCGCAAGGCTCGCTTCAAAATCAAAATTCGCATGATAAGGACAACTGACATCCCGCAAGCTATCTGTGTTCGTAAAACGACCATTGACGCCTGTAACCAAACTGACTCGATCTCCCACAATATCATCTAGCCAAAGATAGCGCGCCTGAAAAGCAATGGTACGGAAGTTAAAATGCTGCTTCGTCGTATCGGCAAGCTGCATTTCTGTATCGACGCTCCATTCCGGTGTTGGAGAAAAATCGAGGCTCAAAGAACTCACATGAGATTGAAAAGAGCTTGTCAGTTGGGGACGTCCACCCTGTACGCGATCAAAAAAACTGTAAGAATAGCTACCTAAAAAATGAAACTCCAAACAGTCACCAAACCACGGCTGCACTTCTAGAGCTCCTAGCGGGAGAATGAGGAAGAGAATAGATTTACAAAACCTCATGCAATGCCCATTTCACCAAGCCACCTTTCCGCATCTAAAGCCGCCATACATCCCGTTCCCGCAGCCGTTACCGCCTGCCGATACGTTGGATCTTGAACATCCCCCGCCGCAAATACTCCCTCTATCGAGGTTCGCATCGAGCCCATGTGCACGCGAATGTACCCCGTTGCACTCGTATCGAGCTGCCCATTTAAAAATTGGGTGTTGGGCTGATGCCCAATCGCAAAAAAAACCCCGCCAGCCTCCGTTTCTTCTACTTGATTTTTGACAAGATTTTTGATGAGAACTTTTTGAACAATCTTATCCCCCAGGACCTTCTCAATAACGGAATTCCAGAGGATCTGAATTTTAGGGTGATGCTTTGCTCTGTCTGCCATAATTTTAGAAGCTCGAAGCTCCTCGCGGCGATGTACGATATACACTCGGCTGCCATATTTCGTCAGAAACACCGCCTCTTCCACTGCACTATCCCCTCCTCCAATCACAAAGAGGGGGCGATTTTTAAAAATAGGAGCAGCTCCGTCACACACTGCGCAAGCAGACACTCCTTTTTGCCAAAAACCGTCCTCTCCAGCCCCCTCAATATCAAGCCGCTTAGCTGTAGCTCCAGTAGCAATAATCAAAGCTTCCGTTTGGACGGAGGCGCTCGAGCCCTTTACCAAAAAGGGCCTTTTGGATAGATCGACCGACAAAACGTCTTCTGTAAGAATTTGGGTCCCGAATCGCTCCGATTGCTGACGAAAAAGATCCATGAGCTCCGGCCCCATAATCCCTTTTGGAAAGCCGGGGTAATTTTCCACATCAGTCGTCGTCATGAGCTGCCCTCCAGAAGGACCTGTGGTAAATCCTTCAAACAGCAAAGGCTCTAGATTGGCACGAGCAGCGTAAATAGCCGCAGTATGAGCTGCTGGCCCTGATCCGATAATTACCAGTTTTCTCTTTTCCATGACCTCTAAACTTTTCGCTCAAAAGATCCAACTAGTTCTACACCGAAGGAAGGTTTTACTCAAGAGGGAATTGGCTACGGATCTAAAGAAAGCTCTTTGGAACGCACCATTGCGGCGAGAAAAACCTCTGCTAATGCCTCTATAAGCTTCAGTTCTTTCATTTTTTTCAGCCCCACTTCCGTCACTCCTTGCGGAGTTGCGATGCGTGCCAGGAGCTTTTGAGGGGAATGGCCTTTCACAACCATTTTTGCAGCGCCAAGAAACGTTTGCGCAGTAAGTAGAAGAGATTGATCGGGAGATAGCCCTTGAGCTTCGCCCATTTGCGCCACACTTTCGATCAGCCGAAACACAAAGCCGGGGCCACTTCCAGCAATAGCACACGCTATATCCATGAGTTCTTCTCGAATCTCCAACACCTTCCCCATGGAGCCAAACAACCTTTTGACAAGTTCTTGAAACGCCAAGGTTACACCTTTTGGAAAAACGAGTGTCGTCATCCCCTCTGCTACACCTGCGGCTAGATTAGGTAAAGCTCGGCATAGCTGTCCTTTCCAGAGATGTTGGTAGTAGTCTAACTTCAGGCCAGCCAGCACCGTGATAAGCATTTTCGAAGGATCATATTCCTCCACTTTTGTCAATACCTCTTTCGCTTGATGGGGTCTCACCGCTAGGATCAATAGATCTGAATGTGTTACAAGATTTTTGAGACTCGTCGCCGTTATACCGTAGAGCATCTCATTTTTTTTCGCTCGGTCCGGGTCCCTTTGGTGGAATTGCACCTGAGAGCGGGGGAGCAACCGAGCGTTCTCCATGGCCTGAAAAAGGATTTGGGCCATATGTCCAAACCCAATAAATCCCAAGCGGCAATCTGAAATCTTCATTCAACAAAATCTAAGGAAAATTTCTTTTTTTGTCATGAGTTTGTTATAACGGTAAAATCACCCATCTATTACAATGACGATCAATTGATGTTTTTGAAGAAATTGTCTCGAGAAAACAGGGGGGGAGTTGTTAAAATTCTTTCAAAAAGCATTTGGTCTTTATTCCGGGGATTGGGCGCAAGCCCTGAGATTCACAAGGCTCGCCGCCCTTTGGGCTTTCGGTAGCTCATGCCTCGACACTCTCTCTGACGGCCTTTTTCTAGAACAAGTGGGGGCTGGGTCTCTTCCAAACGTCTATCTTTCTATTGCTTGCGGGACTATTTTTGTGTCCACCCTCGTCCTTTATAGCTTAAGGCACACGAGCCCCTATCGAATTTTAACGACAGCAATGGTTCTCGGAGGATCGATCTGTATCAGTGCCGCGATCTTTCTCGAAACCTCTCCGCCGGTTTGGTTTTGGTATGCGATTAAGATCGCGGCAAGAATGTTTTTTGCCGTTATGATCGCCTGTTCTTGGACCTTTACAGATCAGTATCACGACCTTCAGGATGCCAAAAGGGTCTATTCCATCTACAGTGCGGCCTACTTTTTTGGAACGATCATTGCAGGTACTGCGATCAATTTATTTCTTGCATCCATCGGAGTTCGGGGGCTGTTACTCTTGGCTGCTGGGTCCATTTCGCTGGCTCTTATAGAAGCTCGGAATATTGCCCACAAAACCAAGGCTGTCCATGATGACACAATAGAAGGGATTTTTTCTGGGAGCCGCGATACCTTTACTTCTCTTATCAAGTTGATCACCCGATCTCGTTTTGCCATCGTCCTTCTTCTTTTGAGCCTCTTTTTACAGCTGATGGTTACGGTAACCGAATTTAACTACATGGAAACCTTTGGGAATTACTTCGCATCGACCTCAGGAGAGCTCAGCGAGGGTTCTATCGCGATCTTTTTAGGGAAATGTCGAGCCATTATTTCTGCCTGTAATATCATTATTGGCATTTTCTTCTATGGTAGATTCGTCCGGAAAATGGGGCTAAATAACATCATTTTGGTCACTCCGCTTTTCTTTTTTGGCGTCTACTCAGGCTGGATTTTGCAAAATGCCATGTGGCTTGCGGTGCTTGGGCTCATCGCCGTGGATGGGGTTCTTTTTACCATCGAGGACAACTGTTTTAATCTTCTTTCCAACGCGGTTCCCTCGAAGCTTAAATCCAAAGTGAGAATCATCAACGACTTTTTCTTCGAACCTATTGGCATGCTCCTGAGCGCTCTTCTTCTTTTTGCTCTTTCAGATGGCAGCCGCTGGCTGGGGATGGTATTAACGGTCATCACCTTAACTTTAGCCCTAATTATTAAATCGATCTATTCCAAAGCTATCATGCAAAATTTGAAAGAAAATGCGCTGCACTTTGAAAAAAAAGTCCAAAGCTGGCTTTATTCGATGACCCGAAGAGAACAAAGGGAAAGCAAAAAAGATATTTTAGCGGCGCTTCGTTCTCCTTCTGAAGAGACGCAGCTTCTGGCCATCGAGTCTCTTCTCGACCTTTCTCTCACTCCGCCTCAAATCCTTAACGCGGCACGAAGGTTTAGCACAGCTGCAAAAATCCAATTTTTGCGGCTCATCGATCAAACTCCTTTTGGCAATGACTCGAGAATTCTTGAAATGATCGATACTTGGACAGATGAAAGCGAATCCAAGGAACTCGGCCGACGGGCGTATCTGTACTTAGCAAAAAGGGGTCTTTTAAACCCCGAAAAAGTGGAAGATGACCTGGGCCACCCCGACCTTTTCCTAAGGGGCGCTGCGATTTTAACTATGAAAAAATCGCTTGCACAGCAATCTTTTGACACAGCAGCACTCAACCGGACGATAGCATCAAAAAAGCTCGATCTCATGCTCAAATCCTCGCACATCGATGAGATCAGCATGGGACTCGATATCCTTGCGGAAGAGCCATCGTTAGAAACGGCAGAAAAAGCCCTTCCCTTTTTGTCTCACGAAGCTCTTGTGGTCAAGCGGGCGGCAGCTCGCTGTCTTGCCCGTCTTTCTGACAAACGACTCTCCCGCCATGCCTTCAGGCTACTCGAAGTTCTCGAAGAGGCAAAAGATAACACCTTACGCCTTTCTCTTTTAGAAACCCTTGGGAACATTTCTGATTCGACAACGACCAAAGAAATCCTTCTTGCTAGCGTCTATTTGAGACCCAACGAACGAAGAAAAGCAGAAAAAATTTTAGTAAAAATGGGTCTTAAAATCGTCCCTCTTCTCATTAGTTTCACAAAAGATATAGGCCTTCCAGAAAGGGCAAGAGTTTTAGCTGGTAAAATTTTAGGCCAGCTCGCTTTACCCCAGCTACAAGCGAATCTCCCAGACATCCTAGACATTGAAATAGAGCGTGCCTATTTTTACTTTTACTTTGGCCACACGATCCAAAAAAAATACCCTCTCTATGATCTAAATATGCTCGAAAGCGCCCTTTTAACCGGCTACCAGTCGGTGATCGACTTCATTATCCATCTCCTCGGTGCCGCAGGCTCCTCTGAAGATCCTGAGCTAATCGTTCGGGGTTTACATAGCCGTAATGAGAAAACCCATTCCCATGCAGTGGAAAGTTTGGAAAAAACGTGCGATGTGCGTATTTTTAAGCTGATCGCACCCCTTTTGGATGACCTTCCTTTGGAAGATAAAATGGCGGCCTGTCTCAAATGGCAAGGAGACTATCCTGAGCTCAGCCTCTCTGAACTCCTTTCCAAACTCGAACAATCCCCTTCCCTTTTTGACCGAGTGGTAGCCGTTCGCCTCAAGGCACAATTAAAAATGCCGAACTGGCGTGAAGAACTCCGCGAACAGATGAAACACTCTGATGAAAATTTCCACCAATTTGCATATGAGCTATTAGAGTTATGAAAAGTTTAATTGAACGAGCTTTTTTTCTTAAAAAAACGCGCCTTTTTTCTCAGCTAGACCTCGAGATTCTGCTCGCTATTGCGGAAAAACTGCATGAAGATGACTACGACAAGGACGAAAAAGTATTTACTCCAGGCCAAGTGGCCAACCGAGTATACATGATCGCATCTGGAGCCGTAGCCATCTTCTCTCACAACTCTATAAAAGAGCTTGCTGTGGGAGATTTTTTTGGGGATGAATCGCTCTTCAATGATCAGCCAAGGGAGTATACGGCCATCTGTGCTAGTGACACTATTCTCCTAACGCTTTCAAGAAGTCATCTTCTTTCCATTATTTCAGAATGCCCCAGCGTAGCGGTGCAGCTCTTGCAATACTACTCGCAAAAACTTCCCTGCCGCCATATTGAAAAATCGATGGAGATCGAATCATGAAAATCCGCACCCGGCTTCTACTCTTTCTCCTCCCGACACTCGTTTGCAGTATTGCACTGGTTTCGATTCTTTTGTCCTATAACTGGTATCGAGAAATTGTGGAAGGATTTCAAACGCGACTCAAGGCCGCCGTTATTACCACAGCCATGCTACAACCTTCGGAGGAGACTTTAAAGATCATTCGAGATCGGTTGGAAGTCACAGACCTTTACCACGTTCCTCTCAATACACCTAATATTGATACAATTCCCAAACAGCTACATATTACTCCGATTTATAAAGCAAAAGACGGCAATAAAGTCATGACGGGATTTGCTCCCATCCATGACTCGAACGGACACATCTCTGGGCTCATGGCAGCCGATATCAACGTGAGTCTGATCGACAACAAGTTTCACGAAAGCCTCTATCTCATTCTCATTTGCGCAGGGGTTACAATTCTCATCGTCGTCGCAACGCTTTTTGTCATCGCTAATAAAATCTCCATCCCTGTGGCAAGACTGAATAACTCAGCTCTTGCGATTGCAGCAGGCCAATATGGAGAATCCATCCCCGTTCGGGGCCCAAAAGAAATTGTTGAGCTCGCTAACACTCTCAATACGATGAGTGAATGCCTCCATGAAAACATCAACCGCTTGAAAGATAACTCCTTTCTACGAGAGAGAATGTATGGAGAATATGAGTCGGCGATGCTGCTACAGCATATGATGCTTCAAAAAAATATCGATGATTGTAGATCGGATGCTGTCGCCGTCAAATCGATTACCTTTTTTTCTGAAAGCCCGAGGGGACTGCTTCTTGACTTCCCCAAACAAAAAGACTCCCATCGCTTCCTGATCCATATGGCGGAAGCTGAGGAAGACGGCTTTGAAGGCATGTACCAGCTTTTGACCAAATACAAGCTGTTTCAAGAGGGGGCCTATGAAAGTACAATATTGGGACAAAACACCACCCTTCTTCTCGACCGTTCGACCTCCACGCTGAAGATTCAGGGCTCCCACGAGCCGTTCATCTGGTCCCTCTCGCAAAAACAATTCTACTCCCCATCTGAAAATGGGATAGTCATTGAATCAGGAGATTACCTCTTTCTTTTCAACCGAGGGCTCATCACCCTCTATCAAGATCCTCTTAGACTCAAAGAGCTCTTATCCAAGGTTTTAAAAGTGTTTGCTGCAGAAGGATTAGAAACGACTGCAGCGATGCTCCACAAGGAGCTTTCCTTTGCCACTCGGAGGAAAGAGCTAGAAGAGGACATCCATCTTCTTTCTTTTCAAATACTAAACGCCTAAGTGACTGTAAAACAATCAATGTTTTAAATAACATTATTTAATATTTATTTTACTTTGTTTTTATTAGAATATAAATTATAATTTATATTCGTAAAAACTATAATAAGGAATACAATTTATGACACCCGAACTCTCAATACTTAACGGTTCCGCTGGATCCCAATATTTAGAAGATATTATGACAAATCTTTCGAAAGGAGGGAAACTAGATATTCCAGCATACTTCAATGGCTTCAATCCATCCACCCAGCTACTACAATACGACGCTCTTGAAAAGGTAGTTAGGGGCTTTAGAGATTCGCTTCAAGGAAGGATAACATCTCTTGAAATTACACGGCAGGAAGGAGAACAGCAAGTTGTTCAGGCAGCCAGAGTAATACACCCCTTTGCAACACAACCGCAAAACACAAACGCGGAGAACTTGCTTTTCCAAGGATTAGAAGAGCTAAAGAAGAACATCGCGAATCTAACGCCACAAATCAAAGAAACTCAAACGGTATTGGAGGCAGCAAAAAAGTTGCTAAAGGCAATCGAAGCTGCGAAGCCCCCAACACCATCACGCACTTACTTGAAAACGGCCACGGCTGTGCTAGGCCTTGCGATCCCAGTGCTTGCATATTTCTTGAGCGGTTATCTCCAAGCCCAAGTTTTCCCCGAGTAGGGAGAAAAGTCTGGCGCTGGCATTGTTTCTTTGAAAGAGCGCACAAGATAAGGATTCCTTAATGTGCGCTCTTCTCTTTCCGTCCTAAGCGTTTACTTTTCGCTTTTCAATGTAGTCAACAACGTCTCCGACTGTTTTTAGCTTTTCCGCATCTTCTTCTGAAATCTCAAAGCCAAAACGCTCCTCAAATGTCATGATTAACTCTGTGAGATCCAGAGAATCGGCATTGAGGTCCTCTACAAAAGATTTCCCCAAAGTTACATCGGCAACGTCGACACCCAACTGCTCGACGATGATGTCCATTACTTCTTTTTGTATCGTCATAACTTTCCTTTCTGTTGTTTTTAGGCTGCAAGGCCCGATATTTACATGACCATCCCGCCATCGACTGTCAATACTTGACCCGTTACGTAGCTAGCTAGGTCGCTCGCTAAAAATAGAGCGGCATGGGCAATATCCTGAGGGCTCCCCATTCGACAACAAATTTCACGAAAGCCTCTATCTCATTTTCCTTTCTACGAGAGAGAATGTATGGAGAATATGAGTCGGCGATGCTGCTACAGCATATGATGCTTCAAAAAAATATCGATGATTGTATCCCATTTAGAATGGGCTAAACTCTCATATGACAATGTTGCTACCATATATTTCCTTTGTTAGTCCGTCAGACCAACAAAAAAAATGCAACATCGTCTTTTTCTATCGTACCTAATCTTTAGGCCAAGCCTCTCATTGAGTTAGAAGAGGACATCCACCTTCTTTCTTTTCAAATACTAAACGCCTAAGTGACTGCAAAACAATCAATGTTTTAAATAATATTATTTAATGTTTATTAATGTTTATTTTACTTTGTTTTTATTAGAATATAAGTTATAATTTATATCCTTAAAACATATAATAAGGAATACAATTTATGACACACAGAATCCAAACAGTTAGCTCCCCTGAATCCCAGTATTTCAACGAGCTTATGACAACGCTTTCGCAAGGAGGACAACTAAATATTCCGGCATACTTCAATGGCTTCCATCCATCCACCAGGCTACAACAATACAACGCTCTTCAACAGGAAGCTAGCGGCTTGGTACAGATGCTTCGAGGAAAGGTAACACGTCTCAGCATTACAGAGCGAGATAGAGAGCAGCAGTGTGAGAATAGCATGAACGCCTGTTCCTTCAGAGGAACAGAATTAGTAACGAGAGACTTCGGTTGTCTAAAGAGCAAAGACCAAGATACCCTAACGATATTTCTGCAAGCAACAAATTTGCTAGAGGCAATCGAAGCTGAGAAGCCCCCAACACCATTACGCACTTACTTGAAAACGGCCACGACCTCAGTATTTATATATTGCGTTGCGATCCCAGCGTTTACATATTTCTTGAGCGGTTATCTCCTAGACCAAGTTTTCCCCGAGTAGGGAGAAAAGTCTGGCGCTGGCATTGTTTCTTTGAAAGAGCGCACAAGATAAGGATTCCTTAATGTGCGCTCTTCTCTTTCCGTCCTAAGCGTTTACTTTTCGCTTTTCAATGTAGTCAACAACGTCTCCGACTGTTTTTAGCTTTTCCGCATCTTCTTCTGAAATCTCAAAGCCAAAACGCTCCTCAAATGTCATGATTAACTCTGTGAGATCCAGAGAATCGGCATTGAGGTCCTCTACAAAAGATTTCCCCAAAGTTACATCGGCAACGTCGACACCCAACTGCTCGACGATGATGTCCATTACTTCTTTTTGTATCGTCATAACTTTCCTTTCTGTTGTTTTTAGGCTGCAAGGCCCGATATTTACATGACCATCCCGCCATCGACTGTCAATACTTGACCCGTTACGTAGCTAGCTAGGTCGCTCGCTAAAAATAGAGCGGCATGGGCAATATCCTGAGGGCTCCCCATCCGGCTCATCGGAATTTTCGAAAGAATCACCTCTTTCACTGGCTCAGGGAGTTTTTCTGTCATTTGTGTCCTTATATAACCAGGGGCGATACAATTCGCGCGGATGCCTCTTGATGCTAGCTCTTTGGCAAGAGATTTTGTCAGGCCGATCATCCCCGCTTTTGAGGCAGCATAATTCGCTTGGCCCGCATTCCCTGTCAACCCTACTACAGAAGTGATATTGATCATCACCCCACCCCGTGCCTTCATCATGGGCCTGGATAAAGCGCGGCAGGTGTTGTAAACGGACTTCAGGTTCACGTCCATGACAAGATCCCAATCAGCTTCGTCCATCTTCATGAGAAGATTATCTTTGGTTATTCCCGCATTATTAACCAAGATGTCTACCTGCCCAAAATTCTTTAAAATCTCTCCAATGAGCCCATCTACTTCTTTTGTCTTGGACACATCGGCAAGAAAGCTAGCCGCTTTCTGCCCTGGTTCGGCCCTATGCTCTTCCACTTCTTTCAAAGCCGCTTGAGCACGCTCTAGGCTCGTTCCTACAATAATAACATGGGCGCCGTGCTCTAAGTAAAGACAGGCGATCGCCTTGCCAATTCCTGCTGTTCCGCCTGTGATGAGAGCTGTTTTCCCCTTAAGTAATTGCATGTGCCAGCTCCAAATCTGTTACTTTGTCAATCGAGGCCATCGATGGGATGTCCATTTTTTTGTTTAAACCGCTCAAAGTTTTACCGCAGCCGACTTCCAAGTAAAAGTCCACTTGACGCTCTTTCATCGCCTCCACCCCTTGCTCCCAACAAACAGATTGGGTCACTTGGGTTCTCAAATGTTCTCGGACCGCTTCTATTCCCTCCACAAAACTCCCCGAGACATTCATGACAAACGGGACTGAGCTTTCTTGAATAGGAGCTTCTTTGAGAAAGGGGGTTAGTCCATCTTGAGCAAGCTGCATCAGAGGACTGTGGAAGGCTCCATGCACTTTTAGCGGGAAGATACGCTTCGCTCCCCGCGCTTTAAGTCGAGGTTCCATCCGCTTGACCCCCTCCAGCGTTCCTGTGATCACAGTCTGCCCAGGTGCATTAAAATTGGCAACCCAAACTCCCTCACACTCCTCGAGCTCTTCTCGAATTTGCGCGGCATCCAAGCCTATCACAGCCGCCATAGTCCCTTCTGTTTTGCCACAAGCTTCGTTCATAAGCTGCGCTCTTTTTTGCACAAGAAGGAGCGTCTCTTTAAAACTCAATCGTCCTGATGCAGAAAGAGCCGTATATTCCCCCAAGCTTAACCCAGCGCAAACACTCAGCGGCAAATCGGGTCTTTCTTGCCTAACGACCCGAAAAATCGCCATACTCGTGACAAAAATACCCAACTGGGCCCACTGCGTTTCGGTGAGAAGATCTTGGGGACCGAAAAAAATGATCTTCGAGAGATTTTCACCTAAAATGTCGTCTGCCTCAGTAAAGGTGTCTCGAGCTATAGAAAAAGAATCGTAAAAATCCTTGCCCATCCCAACGTATTGGGCGCCTTGGCCAGGAAAGAGATAAGCGCATTTCATTTTTTTAACACTCCTGCGCCCCACGTAAGCCCCGCCCCAAAGGCTGTGAGCAAAATCCGCTCACCCTTCTCCAAGGATTGGCTGCGAAGAAGTTCATCGAGAGCTATTCCTACAGACGATGCAGAAGTATTGCCATATTTTTGAACGGTTTTAAAAATACGATCCAAAGGCAAATGCTCAAAACGTTTGGCTATTGCATCGATAATTCTCATATTGGCCTGATGCGGAATCAGCCAGCTAATATCTTTTTCCGTTAGGCTCACCGCATCCAGACAATTTTTACATGCCGATTCCATTCGTCTTACCGCATGTTTAAACACCTCATTTCCGGCCATCTTGATGTAGTGGCCTCCGCTTGCAACAGTCTCTTGGCAAGCTGGCTGGCGACTTCCACCTGCTGGAAGAAAGATGAGGTTCGCTTGTTCCCCGTCAGCGCCAAGCTCAATATTTTCAATGACAAGCCCCTCCCCTTCAGAAGAAATAACACTCGCGGCAGCGCCGTCCCCAAAAAGGATACACGTCGAGCGATCCTTATAGTCCGTGATTGCGGAGAGCTTTTCCGCTGCAATGACAAGAATATTTTGATACTGACCACTTTCAATAAATGATTTGGCCATAGAGAGTAGATAGAGATACCCTGTGCATGCCGCCTGGATATCTGCGCCTGATGCCTTTTTAGCGCCTAAAGCATTTTGGATTAGGCAAGCAGTACTGGGAAACACGTAATCTGGGGTCAAGGTTGCCACGAGGATAAAGTCGATCTGGTCGGCCGAGATTCCCGCATCAGCAAGCGCTATTTGGGCCGCTTTCAGCCCCATATCAGAGGTATATTCGTCGTCCCTAGCAATACGGCGCTCTTTCATCCCAGTGCGAGTGACAATCCACTCATCTGTCGTCTCCACCATCTTTTCCAGATCTTGATTGGTTAAGATCTTGTCTGGCAAATAAGACCCAGTGCCTATAATTTTTGCTTGTCTTTGCTTTGTCATGCCGGAGGCGAGTTTAGCCGATCATGCTTTAATTTGGAAGCAACGATCTTTCCAAAGATATCCTCTCAGGAAAATCTTCATTTATGTTACCCTTAAAGGGATATGGCACACAAATTCCCCTCAGATCTCCTCGCCTTGATCACTCATTTTAAAAAATTTCCTGGCGTTGGCACTAAAACAGCCACGCGCTTCGCCTTTGAGCTCATTTCATGGGACAAAGAGGCCTTGCGTTCTTTGAGCGCTCTTTTGATGCAATTCCACAACCAAATCGTCCCCTGCACAACATGCGGATGTCTTACCGACTGCGGAAATTGTTCTTTTTGCAAAGAGCGAGACGAACATTGTTTATGCATCCTCGCTTCGCCAAGGGAAACTTATGCCATCGAGGAAACAGGCTACCGAGGGCTATATCACATCATCGAACATCTATTGTCTCCGATTGATGGAAGACACGCGGAAAAACTCCGTATCGACAGAATCCAAAAGAGAATCGACGAACATTCCATCCAAGAGGTAATTCTCGCTTTTGATTCTACACTCGAAGGGGATACAACCGCTTTATATTTAAAAAGCCAACTCAAAAATGTTGTCATTTCGAGACTTGCTTTCGGTTTGCCAGTAGGCAGCAGTCTAGAGTACATCGATGGCTCTACTTTGGCCCGAGCTCTCTTAGGCCGTCAAACCCTTTATTAGTCTTGCGTAAATTTGCCACCCTCCTTATAATCAGACAACTACTGGACTGACCGCATGCGCTTGATTAGATCTTACGCTCTTCTTTCTCTTTTGCTCGCCAGTGCAACAATATCCCTGCACGGAGCTGAACTGTATGATGATTGCAGAGTCTCTCATATCGATGTGGTTTTAGAAGGGGGCAATGAAGCAAATTTTGATCCCACTCCTATTCTTTCACGACTCAAAACACAAGAAGGGGATGATTTTTCACAGCTCACTTTCGATAACGATTTAAAGACGCTCGCTGAAGAATATGACCGGGTCGAGCCCTGTATTCGACTCGAAAATGGGCAAGTGTTGATCACAATCCACATTGTTCCAAAACCAGTCATCCATCAGATCCAGTGGAATGGGAACCATCAATACAAAACGTCGACCCTTCAAAACGAACTCGGCATTCACCCGAATACCGTCTTTAATCGACAAGAATTCAATAAAGCCTTTCATAAAATCAAGGCGTACTACTTCAAAAAGGGGTACTTTGAATCCCAAATTTCCTATTCCATTCAACCTGCTGGGGAAACCAATGAAATCGATATCCTCATCGACATCCAGGAGGGGAGGCCAGGCCATATCAAAAAAATTGTCCTGAATGGCTTCACCAAAGCGGAAACAAGCGATCTCGAAGAGCAGATGTATTTAAAAAATTACAACTTTCTTACCAGCTGGTTAACTGGGTCGGGGATCTACCGAGATGAGGCCCTTGAGCAAGACCGGATGACAATCATTAACTACCTTCATAACAAAGGGTATGCGGACGCCCGTGTCTCGATCGATCTGACCGATGATGTGAATAGCGGCAAGCTGATCATAGAAATCACAGCCCACCGAGGTCAGATTTATCGCATTGGCAATGTGACTTTTTCAGGAAATACCCTCATTGACGATGTCTCCATTGATAAGAAATCTTTGGTTCTTCATGGAGAAACTTTTTCAACAGAGAAAATTCGCGAAACTTCCCAAGCGATTAAAGATCTTTATGGGCAAAAAGGCTACATCGATGCCAGTGTACAGTATGAAATCGTCCTGAAAGAAAACGAGCCAGCCTTCGACGTCCACTTCTGTATCGATGAAGGGCAACAGTACAAGGTAGGATTGATTCATATTTTTGGAAATACCTCGACAAAGTCCAATGTCATTTTGCGCGAATCCCTTCTTGTCCCAGGAGAGACCTTTGATTCTCGCAAATTAAAAGCCACACAACAGCGATTGGAAGCAGTTGGTTATTTCAAAAGCGTGAACGTCTATGCAGTACGCACTGCAGAGGATGATGAGCTCGGCAGCACGTATCGCGACGTCTATATTGAAGTCGAAGAAACCACCACAGGGAATGTGAGCCTTTTCATGGGCTTTAGCTCCATGGATGATGTCTTTGGCGGGATCGATTTGACAGAGCGTAATTTTAACCTGCGCGGCCTTTCCAAAGCCTTGTCCGGAAGGATTTCTGAGCTTCGCGGGGGAGGAGAGTTTTTTCACGTCCGAGGAACAGTAGGCAAAAAACAAAACAACATCCTCATCTCATGGATGAACCCTTATGTCTATGACTCTCTCTGGCGTCTCGGCGTAGAGATCAGCCGAACCTTCAGCGAACTACAAAAGCATGTCGTTGTCGTGACTTATGGTGGCTCTATCTATGCGAACTATCCGCTGACTAATTACTGGACCGTTGGGATGAGACAGCGCGTTCGCCACTCAAAAGATCATTTAAACCTTCACCCCGTCGACGACTCTATTCGAGCGCAGCAGTCTGTGAACGATGTCAAACAACTTTTGAATCAAGATGGTCTCATTTCTGCTTTTAGCGGAAATGTAAGCTATGATTCGACCGATAACGCCTTCAAACCCCACCGCGGCTGGCGTTCCTATTTTGAATCAGAGGTGGTTGGCGTAGGAGGAAAGTACGACTTCTTTAAATTCAGCTACCTCAACGCGATCTACTTCCCAATTTGGAAAAAAGGAACCATCAAATTACGAGGGGATTTCAAGTATATTCTTCCATTTGGCAAAACACAACGAAATGGAGTTCCCTATAGCGAACGGTTCTTTTTAGGTGGAGAAACAACCGTTCGAGGCTACAAACCCTTCCTCTTAGGCCCCGTCGTAGAGTTGGAAAATGCCGCTGGAGAGTTACAACCCACAGATACCCCCTTTGGAGGACTTTCTTCTTCATTAGCCTCGCTTGAATACAACCAGGAAATTTTTAGAATGCTCGATATTTTTGCCTTTTTCGACGTCGGCAGCGTGACTTTTGGAGAATTTGATATCGACCAAATTAGACCCTCGACAGGCGTTGGAATCCGCATCGATCTAGGCAATCGCACCCCGATTGTCGTCGGGTATGGCATTCCTCTGGCCAAAAAAGATCGCCATGATGGAAAATGGCAGAAAGTCTTCTTCTCAATGGGTGGACAATTTTAAACAAGTTATAAGGAGCGACCTATGCGTAAATTCTTCTTCTCAGCAGTAATTTTAGGGGCCTGTGCTCTTTGTGCTGAAGAAATACCTCTGATTGGCGTTGTAAACTTCGCGACCTGCATTACCGAGTCCAAGGCCGGAAAAAAAGAGCAGGAAAACATGGAAAGTATGCGACAGCAGATGACAGTGCTCGTTGAAGATACGGAGAAGGAATTAAGAGAGATTTCAGCGAAGTTTGAAGATCCAGAATACCTCGACAGCCTCTCTCCAAAAGCAGAAGAAGAATTAAAAAATCGCTTCCATGCCCTTCAAGAGGATCTCGGCCGCTATCAGAATCAGTTCTATCAAGTCCTCAATCAAGCAAACTACCAAATGATTCAAAAAGTGAGCAATACAGTAGCTAAAGCTGCAGAAATCATCGCCACGCAAAATGCGCTCGATTATGTCATGAATAAAGACGCTTGCTTCTATATTCGTCCCGGTTTAGACGTTACCGAATCCATCATCAGCGAGATGGATAAAAAGTTTGATCTCGATCAAAAAGCTCAAAAGCTTACGGACTTAAACGAGCCTGGTCAAACTCTAGAAAAGGCTGGTTGATGCGCTATACTTTAGCTGAGCTTAGCGCCCTTACGGGCGCCGAGCTTGTCGGCGATGTTGGACATGTGATCACGGGAGTGGATACTCTTGATGAGGCAACCTCGGAAGACGCCTCTTTTCTCGCCAATCCTCGCTACCTAGATGCGATGAAAAAATCAGAAGCTGGAGTCATCTGCATTGGGCCAAGCGATCCTCGCCCTGAGGGGAAAAACTTCCTCATTTCTGAACATCCAACTCTTACCTTTCAAGCCATTGTTGAAAGCTTGCTGCCTACCCGCTCACGCTCAGGTTTCCATGGAATTCACCCATCAGCCGTGATTCACGAAGACACGATTTTAGGGGAATTAGTGACCATCGGCCCTAATGTCGTGATCGATCGAGGAGTAAAAATCGGGTCTGGCACATACATTGCCCCGAATGTTTCCATTGGTTTTGATGTAACGATTGGATCCAACTGCACCATTTACCCCAACTGCACCATCCGCGAGCGGTGTATCTTGGGCCATCGAGTGATTCTCCAACCTGGGGCTGTGGTTGGCTCCTGCGGCTTTGGCTACGCACAAAACAGCCAGGGCAAACATATCAAGCTTGAACAACTAGGTGTTGTCATTTTAGAAGATGACGTAGAGATTGGCGCTAATACAACCATCGACCGATCCCGGTTTAAAACAACGATCGTTAGAAACGGGACAAAAATCGATAACCTCGTTCAAATTGCTCATAACGTAGAAATTGGGGAACACAATGTTATCGCTGCCCAAACAGGCATCGCAGGTTCCTCAAAAACCGGTAGCAACGTTATGCTAGGCGGACAGGTCGGCGTGGTAGGGCACGTAACCATCGGCTCCAAGGTTCTTGTGGCGACTCGTGGCGGAGTCAGCAAATCTCTGAAAAGCGGCAAATACCGCGGCAGTCCTGCAATGCCTATTTACGAATATCATCGCCAGGAGGTACATGTGCGTAAACTCGAAGAATATGTCCAAAGGATCAAAGATTTAGAAGAAGCTCTTTCTGTACAATTCTCTAGCGCCTCAAAAAAATGCAAACACGGCTCAAAAGAACCTCAAAATCGATAGAAGCTGAGTTTTGCAACTGCCTCTCTTGCTTTCCTGCGTGTTTTACGTTATGGAAGAAAGGCATGATCGAAATCTATTTTAAAACGGTACGTGATACAGAATTCAAGCAGATCAGTGACTTCCGCCCTGGCAGTTGGATTTATCTCAAAGAAGCGAATCTGGAGGATCTCAGCAAAATTTCTGAGGTCACAAATATTGACATCGCCGATCTTCGCGATAGTCTAGATAAGTATGAGCAACCAAGAATCGAGCACTTTGACGAAAACATCCTTTTTTTCGTGCGTCATCCTGGCACGAATGAATTTGGCCTTTATACCGAAACTTTAACGATTATTTTAACAAATCATTATGTTGTAGCCATTTCACCTCACCGATCGCAGCTTATCGAAAACCTCATTTCCATGAATACGAACCTAGGAACCACACAAAAATCCAAACTCCTTCTCCATATCCTGCTCAAAATTACACAGGAATATACAAACAGCATTAAACGGGTACGCGCAAGCACTTTGGGTGCGGAAGAACCCCCTAAGATTGTAGATAGCAACGCGATTGTAATCCTAACCAAGAACGAAGAAATCTTAAACCAGTATCTCACCTCCTTAGTCCCTATGAGGAACCTCTTAGAGACAATGTCATCAGGAAGATATATGAATTTTTATGAAGCGGATCTGGATCTTTTAGAAGACTTGATGATCGCCATGCATCAATCGGAAGACATTTGCAGCGTGAATATTAAAAGCATCCGCTCGCTGAGAGACTCCTACCACATTATCTTTACGAATGATGTAAACCGCACCATCAAGCTCTTGACTGCTGTGACAATCGTCTTTACGATCCCGACCATTATTGCATCGATTTACGGAATGAACGTAGGACTACCCTTTCAAGGTAAACCCCATGCTTTTGCCATCATTATGGGGATCACTTTTGCCGTTTCTTTGGTTACTGTAGGGCTGTTTCGCAGGAACCGTTGGCTCTAGTTATACCATTTGCGAGAGATAAATTCATAAATTAGGGCTGGGTAACGTGGCAGATTTGAATGGTCGTTTTGCAGCTCATGTTTTTAAACATGAGCAAGAAAGGATCGTTCAAAGATGACACGTTATACGACCCTAATTTATGAATTTATTTCTCGCAAATGGTATTATATGAATAGTAGGGCTGGGTTTTCCAGATATTTTTGGATGGTCTTCAAAAACTTTGCGGCATCTGCCCCATCCAAAACCCTGTGGTCTGCTGAGAGGACTAGATTCATCTGGCTACCAGGAACTACGGCTCCATGCTTTACTACGGGAACTTCTTCGATTCCACCGACTGCCAAAATCGCAGACTGTGGGGGGTTAATCACCGCACAAAAGTCTGTAATCCCAAACATGCCCATATTTGAGATGGTAAAAGAGCCTCCTTTATATTCCTCGGGCTTTAACTGGCCTTCCTTTGCTCTTTTCGCTAGCTCTTTCACCTCTAAGGAGATCTCGCCAAGAGTCTTGTAATCTGCATGCCGGACAATAGGTGTGATCAATCCGCCCTCGACGGTTACCGCAACTGAAATATCGACCGTTTTAAATAAGATGATCGACTGGCTAACTGAGTTAAAGCCGCTATTCACAGCCTGATGATCTCTTAAGGCAAGAGCAGAGGCTCTAATGACAAAATCATTAAAGGTAACGGCAAGATTGCCTGTTTTAAGCTGCTCTCGAGCAGTAATGAGGGCCGATGGATCGATGGTTTGTCTAATGTAGATATGGGGGATAAAGCTTTTGGCCTGCTGCAACCGATTGGCAATGACCTTTCTCATAGGAGTTAGGGATCGTTCCTCAAAACTCCCGGGAACTTCTGAAGGGAGCTCCCGTTTTCCAAAGGTCACTGTTTGGTCAGGTTGCGCAAGACTGAGGTCTCGACTTGTGATACGCCCTCTGGGACCGCTCCCTTTCACTGTGGAAAGGTTCAGTCCTTTATTTTTCGCCATTTTTTTAGCAAGAGGAGACACCGCAACACGGCCCAAAGCCCCTGTTGGGAACCGAAACTCATAATCATCCAGCGGAGGCTCCGGAGTAAACGCGGGCTGTTGCATGCTTGCTGCCGTCTGAATGGCTTCCCTCTTAGGGACAGAGGGAGCTTCCTGTTGTTTCTTTTCTTTAGCCTCTTCTGGGAAAGTCCCCTGAGGTTGATACCCTTCCACACTCTCACCGGCCGATTCGGTAAAAATGGCTATCGGCTGATTAACGATCGCATGGCCCCCCTCAACTACAAGAATTTTCCTTAAAAACCCCTCGTCCAGCGCATTGTACTCAACGGTAGCTTTATCGGTTGCAACTTCCACAAGCACATCGCCAGCATGAACCTTGTCCCCTTCTTTTTTATGCCACCTGGCAATCGTCCCTTCCTCCATCGTTGGAGACAGTTTAGGCATAGTGACAGTAAACGGCATAGCACTCTCCTGGGTGGCCTTTAAAAAAGCTCATTTTAGGCAAGAGCTTCTTGGAGAGCAACTAAAATTCTTTCTTTATTGGGGATTGTCTCTCTTTCCAAGACTTTTGAATAGGGAAGCGGAGTTTCTCTTTGACACACCCTCTCAAGCGGAGCGTCGAGCTCATCAAAACAATGCTCCATAATCTGGAAACCAACTTCCGCTGCAATCCCTGCAAAAAGATGCCCTTCTTCAACAAGAACACAGCGGTGGGTTTTCCGTACTGATGCTGCCACGGTTGCGATATCGAGCGGCTTGATCGTGCGAAGATCTACAATTTCGACTTTGACCCCTTTGTTGGCCAGCTCATCAGCAGCTTCCTTACAGAATTTAAGCATACGTCCGTAGGAGACAAGGGTGATATCCTTCCCCTCGCGGATGATTTTTGCTTTCCCAATCGGGACCAGGTACTCTTCGGTAGGGATTTCCATTTTTTCCCCATAATCGAGCTCATTCTCTAAAAAAATCACGGGGTTATTTGAGCGAATAGCAGACTTTAATAGTCCTTTCATGTCATAGGCATTGCTTCCGGCGATGATGATGAAGCCAGGGAGGTTGCCGTAAATCGCTTCAACGCAGTGGGAGTGTTGACAGGAGACTTGGGCGGCCGCTCCATTCGGCCCGCGAAATACAATCGGCACAGTATACCTCCCACCTGACATATAGTGGGCTTTACAAGCATTGGAAATCAGCTGATCTGCCGCGACAAAAGAAAAGTTAAAACTCATAAACTCAACAATGGGCCTGAGTCCCGTTTGCGCCGCCCCTATTGCAATCCCGGTAAATCCATTTTCCGCAATAGGTGTATCGATGATCCTCTCACTCCCCCACTTCGCGAGTAGGCCCTTTGTAACCTTATAGGCCCCGTTATACTCCGCCACTTCCTCTCCCATGACGAATACGCGGTCATCTCGAGCCATTTCCTCATCAATGGCTTGCCGAAGCGCCTCTCGGATCTCAACGACTTGCATGCCCATCTACCCCCCCTCTTGGGCAAAAACACCCTCTTCTAGGATAATGGGATCAGGCCAAGGGCTGTCATCCGCAAACTTCATGGCAGCAATGACGATGTCTCGTTGTTCTTTATCCAAAACTTTAAACTTTTCTTCTGTAATGAGCCCGGCTTCCATCAGCGCTAGTTTTAAGATACGGATCGGATCTTTTTCATCCATTGCCATAGCAAGTTCCTCTTTTGTCCGATAGAGTCCCGGGTCAGAAATGGAATGGCCTCGAAATCGCTCTGTAATCGCCTCAATCAACACGGGTTCTGAGCGTTCAAGCACATCGCTCAACACTTCCTTAAAGAGCGAATAACAATCAAAAAAATTAGCCCCATCGACTGTGTAGGAGCGGATACCATAACTTTTGGCTAAATTTTCCGCGATCGGCTCTATACATACCGCTCGCGAGACAGCCGTTCCCATGCCCCAATGATTGTTTTCGACCACATACACACAAGGCAAATGCCAAAGAGCTGCGATATTCAGCGATTCGTGCACAGCCCCTTGGACCACTGCCCCATCTCCGAGAAAACAAAAACTCAAGGCCCCCTTTTGCTTTTGGTATTTAATGCTAAAGGCCGCACCTGTAGCAATCGGAACATGCCCGCCGACAATCGCAAGCCCCCCCAACATCCTATTACCGTAAAGATGCATAGAGCCACCCCTGCCCAAGGCATTTCCTGTAGCTCTACCGTAAAGCTCTGCCATGGCTTCGTTCGGAGTCACTCCCAAGAGCAGTGCGAGGGCATGGCAACGATAGGTTGTGGTAAACCAGTGCGAATGAGATCCCACAGCGGCAAGACATCCAACCTGAATCGCCTCTTGCCCCATGTAAGAGTGGTAAAATCCGCCCACTTTTCCTTGCTGATAGGCCTGTTCTCCGCGCATCTCAAAATTTCTAATGAGTAGCATTTTTTTGAGGTGACCAAGAATCTCCTCCTTGCCAATTTCAGCAATTACCTTCCGGGGATCTCCATGAAAAAAACGGGGGGTCTTCTCTTCACTCATCTGGGGCCTATCCCAAGACTACCTGACGCAACACACATTGTCAATAGGGACCCTGTAGGTTATTGCCAAAAGAAGGGAGGCCACTGCCATGACTTGGGACAATATTGGGGTTGTTCGTCACAGGCACAGTCCGCAAATCATCATCAGAATCATACGCCTGAAAGCACCCCGCTAGCAAAAGCAAGGAAAGGATTAACCAACGCTTCATCTATCCGCTCCCATTGAAAAAGCAAAATCATACACAAAAGTAGAGAAAAAGTTGAGGAAAAAGTCTAAGTTCCGCTTAATTAAAGGGGATTTATGAAATACGTTTACTACGACACTGAGACAACAGGCATAAAGATCGGAAAGGACCGAATCATTGAGATTGCGGCCTATGATCCAGTGGGGGAGCGATCGTTCTCAACCTTTACCAACCCAGAGTGCCCTATCCCAGCAGAATCTACGGCAATCACCCACATCACAGATGAGATGGTCAAAGAAGCTCCCTTAATTCGGGCAGCTCTAGAGGCTTTTATCGCTTTTTGTGGGGAAGATGTGATGCTGATAGCGCACAATAACGATGCTTTTGATCAACCTTTTTTAGTCTCAGAATTTGCAAGAGCGGACACTACCATGCCTGAATGGAAGTTTATCGATTCCTTGAAATGGTCTCGAAAATATCGAAGCGATCTGCCCAAACATAGTCTGCAATTTTTACGGGAAGTTTACGGAGTAGAGGCAAATCAGGCCCACAGGGCTCTTGATGATGTGATGGTTCTTTACAAAGTGTTCAGCTCGATGATCGATGATCTCGACATGGATACCGTGATGTCGCTTCTTACCCCTACGCCCCAGGGGGACAGAATGCCTTTTGGCAAGCATGCTGGCAAAATGCTTGCCGAAGTTCCTAAATCTTATATTCAATGGCTCCTACGCGAGGGAGCACTGGATAAAAAAGAGAACGCTGAGTTAAAAAATCGGCTTACAAATCTCGGAATGCTAGCATGAAGATCGTAGTAGTTGGGTGTGGTTATTTGGGCATGGATATAGCCGCTTTTTGGAAGAAAAAAGGCCATGCCATTACGGTCACGACCCGATCAGCGGAAAAGCTCGAAGCTCTGTCCAAGATTTCCAGAAAATCGATCCTTCTTCGAGACGTAGACGAAGAGACGTTAGCGCCTCTTTTGATCGATCATGATCTCATTATCATCGCGCTTGCAGCCGATAGTCCGGAACAGTACGAACATACCTACCTCCATACTTCCCAGGCGATTAAACATTTATCTCGCGACATCGAAGAGTCCAAAACGCTCATCTATATCTCTAGCACCTCAGTTTACGGAGATCACCAGGGGCAGTGGGTCGATGAAGAGTCCCCCTTACTCGCTAAGGGCGACCAAACACAAATCCTCATCGAAGCGGAAAACAATTACCTCTTATTACAGGAACTAGGCTGGTCGATTTGTATTTTGCGCTTAGCTGAACTCTATGGTCCCGGAAGGGAACTGTCTAAACGCGTTAGAAACATAGAAGGACATGTCATGGGAGGTAGTGGCGATCAATATAGCAACATGGTCCACCAAAAAGACGCAAGCGCCGCGATGGATTATGTCTTGCGGCATCACCTGGATGGGATTTATAACGTTGCTGACGATGAACATCCGACAAGAAAAGAACTCTATGATGCAGTGTCAAAAAAATTCAGCTTACCAAAAGCCAAATGGGATCCACAACACACTTCTTTACATCAAGGGAATAAACGGGTGTCAAATCACAAGATCAAAGCAGAGGGTTTTGCTTTTCATCATCCTCACCGGGTGCTGGACTGAGATTGCCCCTCACAAGAGATATACTCTTTTCGCTTCTTCTTCCACGCCGAGATTCCACGTCGTCTCCTTTAAATGATTCACGTTTGACGAAGCTGGTAGATTTTTCCAGCTCTATCGTTTTGGAAGGAGAGACACATGGAAAACTTTTGATTGGGAAAGATTGAAATCTTGCAATACTTTCAACCTTTGGAGACAATGCTATGGTTAAATCCGTCTTATCGACTGCATCTGGGGCTCGCTTACAATTAGTGCTCAGATCAGAAGAAGTGGATTTCAACTGGCTTTTTCTTCCTGGAGGGCCGGGGCTTGGTTCAGAATCTCTTCTTCCTCTGCTAAATATTCTTAAACTTCCTGGGAATTTTTGGTTGCTGGATTTGCCGGGTGATGGGTCTAATACGACTTCAGATAATCCCGCGTCTTTCAGCAAGTGGCCTATAGCTCTTATTGAGGCAGTTAGTCCATTTGATCAAGTGGTCTTAGTGGCTCATTCTACTGGCGGTATGTATGCGCTTTCTTTGCCAGAATTAGAAGGTCTTTTAGAAGGGCTTATTTTACTCGATTCTGCTCCGAATTCAAAATGGCAAGCTTCTTTTGCAGAAGTAATAAGGGACTTTCCTGTTCCAGGTTTAGAAATTCTGCTAGAAAAATATGAAAAAACTCCCAATAATCAAACCCTAAAAGAGGTAACCCTAGCTTCAGCTCCCTACCTGTTTACTAAAAAAGGTCAAGCCTCTGGCATAAAATTATTACAGTCACTGCCTTACAATTATGAAACATACCAATGGTCAGACAAATATTTTGATCGAAGATATCAAGCCAAGTGGATACCCAAAACCATCCTTACTTTAATTTTGACAGGAGAGAAGGATTTGATTACACCCTTGAAATTATTTCAGCAAGATAGGCGATTCAACCGAGAAAATATCATTTTTAAATCAATTGAAGAGGCAGGACATTTCCCGTGGATTGAAAATCCTGAGGAAGTTGCCCAAGAATTTGCGGCATATGCAAAACAACTGAGGAAATAATACTGAATCACGTAACGTGAGGGTCAAGAAAACGATTCTTAAATACATTTCTAGCATTAAAGATTGCTCTAATCGCTTGATTTCTCTAGAAAATACCAGTAAACTTTCCCTGTTTATAGGGCTTGCTGAACTTTCTTTAGACGATTTTGATCATCCAAAGCTACCAGAGGGCCACTCACTGAGAAGACATGTACTTTATCGTATGAATCATAGCGAATGGAAAACTCTATAATGTCCCCTTCTGATACGACAAGAAAAATAGAAGTTGTTGAATATGACCCAAACTGGCCTGAATTATTTGAGGTAGAGGCAGAACGGATTAAAAAAGCGTTGGGGCATAATTGCATAGAGATTCACCACATTGGCTCAACTTCTATCCCTGGATTAAGTGCTAAACCTGTTATCGACATGCTCCCTGTAGTCCGAGATATTCAAGAAGTCGATAAAGCAACCAAGGCTATGGAATCCCTAGGATACGAAGCCAAAGGTGAATATGGCATGGCTTTTAGAAGATATTTTCAAAAAGGCAAGAGTATTCGGACACATCATGTACATGTATATCAAGAAGCCGATCCTGAAATCAGCAGATATTTGAAATTCCGTGATTGGATGCGTTCTCATGCTTCCGACGCTGAGAATTATGGCCAGCTTAAACTGGAATTAGCTAAGAAATTCCCTCACGACATTCTCCAGTATTGCAATGGAAAGGATGCGTTTGTTGCAAGCATCGACGCAAAGAATGGTTTTGATGGATGGCGTATTGTAAAGGCACTGACGGATCGGGAATGGGATGCAGTGCGTCGTCTTCGCCAGGACTATTTTTTTAAATCAAAAGAAGATCCTTATACTTGGACATTTACACATAAAGATCACATCCACTTTGTCTTTTATAAAAACGCCGAAATAATTGGTTATGCACATCTCCAGCTTTGGCCTGAAAATAGAGCCTCCTTAAGGATTATTGTAATTGATGAACGCCATCGCAATCTTGGATTTGGAAGCCAATTTTTAAGACTCTGTGAGCGTTGGTTGTATCATCAAGGATTCAAAAGGCTACTCATTCAATCTTCAAAAGAGGCATGTCAGTTCTATCGCAGGCATGGATATGCAGAAATGCCCTTTAATGACCCTGATGGTTATGAGGGAGATCCACAAGATACTGAAATAGGAAAATGTCTTACAGTTGCTCGTATGGATCGACCAAAAATCTCCATCTATATTGCTACAAGCATCGACGGTTATATAGCCCGTAAAGATGGCAATCTTGATTGGCTAAAGTATGGTCATACGGGGGATGAAGATTATGGCTTTAAAAAATTTATTGACAGCATTGATGCATTAGTCCTTGGCAGGAACACCTATGAAATAGTTTCCCTCTTTGATGAATGGCCATACAAAGGCAAAAGAGTTATCGTTCTTAGTAATACATTAAAAGAGGTTAGGAAGGAAGCAGAGCTGTTTAGCGGACAACTACAGGATCTAACATCCATACTTCATTCTGAAGATATTAGTCATGTATGGGTTGATGGAGGGATCACGGTATCTAAATGTTTAGAGGCAGGAATAGTCGATGATATCACAATATCTGTAATCGCTATGGTCTTGGGATCAGGAATCCCGCTCTTTAGCACTATGAATAGGGAACACAAATGCCGCCTTATATCCGCTCAATCTTATCCCAGCGGTCTAGTGCAATTAAGATATGAGGTAGATTGAGTCACATTTGGTATACAGCTATCCACTACTTAAACAAGAGGTCTAATGTTAATTGGGCTGCTAAATGCCTGAAATAGAACAAAATATCGACGGACAGACAATCCAGTCTGAGAGCTTTTCCAAGAAAAACCTGGAAAACCGTTCTTTCACAAGCTGCGCCTTTAATAGCTGCGATTTCTCTCAGGCTGTTCTGCGGAATGCAAAATTCTGCTCATGCACCTTATCGAATTGCAATTTTAGTCTTGTAAAGCTGGAGGGCTGCCGGCTACAGGATGTCCAATTTTCAGATTGCAAGATTGTCGGAGCCGAATTCTTCAAATGCGAAAAGATAATTTTCTCTGCAAATTTTAAGAACTGCCTGCTGCAATACTGCAACTTCTCCGATCTCAACATGAAAAACAGCTCTTTTAAAGGCAGCAAATTAAAAGACAACCACTTCACAAATACGATATTGAAAGGCGTCGATTTCGATGGCGTCGATTTGTCAGGAACTATTTTTCACAATTGCGACTTATGCAACGCAGACTTTTCTAGTAGCACGCAATATGATATCGATCTGCGGACGAATAAAATCAAGAAGGCAAAATTCTCTTTTCCAGAAGCTGCGGGGCTACTTCGCACCTTCGATATAACAATTGTTTAGGACGTTTAACTCGATTTATCTGTTGACGGCGAAAAACTCGTCCATTCACATCTTCTCATATTGATGCCTCAGGCAAAAAGCCTCCTACCTGCATATTCCACATTTTGGCATACAGGCCATCTTTGCTCATTAGAACAGTATGAGTTCCTTCCTCCACAATCTTCCCTTGATCGAAAACCAAGATGCGATCCATCCGAGAGAGTGTTGAAAGACGGTGTGCGATCACAATAGTAGTTCGATTCTGCATGAGTTTCTGCAGACTATCTTGAATGTATTTTTCCGTCACAGAATCCAAAGATGAAGTAGCCTCATCCAAAATGAGAATGGGAGCATCTACCAGAATGGCTCTGGCGATTGCTATTCTTTGCTTTTCTCCCCCCGATAGTTTTGTTCCTCTTTCACCCACCTTTGCTTCATAACCAGTTGGAATGTTGCGAATAAATTCATCGCAGTGCGCCAATTTGGCAGCGGCAAAAATCTCTGCTTCTGTTGCTTCAGGCTTCCCATAGGATATGTTTTCACGTAGTGTTCTGTGAAACAGCGAAGGATCTTGGGGGATCAATGCAATTTGGCGTCGCAATGATTCTAGGGTAACATTTTCTATGTCCTGCCCATCAATCAGGATTTTGCCGCTACGTAATGGGAAAAATCGTAAAATGAGGCTAATAAATGTCGACTTTCCCGCCCCTGTAAAGCCAACCAATCCCACTTTTTCTCCACCGCGGATATGAGCATGTTTATTGGAGAACAGCTTTTTTTCTCCATAATGGAATGACACATTGTCAAAAATAATTTCGCCAGTTTGGATCTTTAACTCTTTGGCATCAGACTTGTCTCCCATGTCTTGGGGGTCAAGCATCACAGAATAGGCCTGTTTAGCGATTCCAATAGATTGGAAAAAGACGGGTAAAGCCCCACCGACCGCCCACATGATTGCTGCTATATTCCACATGGTGCCAACCACTTGAGCGACTTCACCAGTGGTGATTTGATGATGAAGCCATAAATAGATGACAAATCCATTGATTCCTAAAAAGCAGATAGTAGCATAGAAAAACGATGTGACACTGCGCATTTTTTCGACGTATCTTCTGGCAGAAACATTGGTTTTCTCCTCTTCGTTCTGAAAGGGAAGTAATGCGCCTTTTTCATGTCTAAAGCGGTAGAACAAGTTAACGGCAAAGTAATTGGTCAGGCTATCGACGATTTTTCCAATCAGCGTGCTACGTGATTCCCCATGCCGATGTTCATAGAGATCACATGTCCTACTGAACATTAAGCAGATGCCAAGGTGGATAATGACCCATAAAATCAAAATTCCAGCAAGGATTGGATGTACGAACCAAAGGAAAATCGCGCCTAAGAGCGATGTGGCAATGGATGAGACAATAGGCCAAAATAATTGTTGGATGATCGATTCCACTGAAGTAGTCATATCTGTGATTTTATTGGCCAAACTACCAGCAAACCGTTCATTGAAATAGTGAGGAGAATGCTCTTGAATGTGGTTAAACATAGTCATGCGAATGTCAGCTTGCAGCCGTGGGATAGCCCTTGCCATGAGGAAACCCATGGTACGAGAGTTGATTTCGAAAAAAATAATCACACAGATGCTTACAATAATCGGCGCTTGAAGAGACTTCCATGCTAAGGCACGGTTCACTTCATTTTGAGTGAAAATATCAATCACCCATCGCAAGATAAACGGCCATAGAAGGGAATCCAAACAATTTAGACAATCCTGAGTGAGAGTAGAGAAAAACGTCCACTTTTGCCTTCGGATGAATGTCCCAAAAAAACCAATTAACTCTTTGTAGGAGACCATTTTTTGACTCATAACTCACCTACGCAAAGAAGCAAACGTTGATCAGAACTTTCTTTAAAGCTCTAAACTCGACTTTGTACATTTTTTGAACTCATCTGTCGAGAGATGCTGCACCCAGCATAATAAATTTTCTCGGAAGGGTAAAATATACCATTCCTGTGAAATTTCTTAAGCTGGATTTTGCCTCTCTCGGCAGCTTCGTCCAAAAAATGTACAAAGTCGAGCTAAAAATGCCATTCGATTCACTTGTATCAACAACATATACTTGAGACCGAAATGATTCAAAGCAATTTTGATTTTAAGAAATTCTAGCTTGCAATTTCCCTGATGATTGATGCAAGACTAATGATTATGGATAATCGATTTCGCTACAAATGGTGGGCACTTCTCGGAGTTTGCCTACTTGCATTTACAGCTTTTCTAGACGCTACAATCGTGAATACCGCTCTGCCCTTCATTCAAACTGCGCTCAATGCAAATATTCTTCAACTGCAATGGGTTGCAAATATCTTTACAATGGTTCTCAGCATGACTTTAATCGCACTTGGTAAGTTTGCTGATCTCTGGGGACGAAAAAAGATTTTTTATGCAGGAGTAGTTCTATTTGCGATCGCGGCTTTTGGTGCTGGCTTAAGCCCAAATACAAAATTCTTAGTTCTATTTCGAGGAATGCAGTCTCTCGGCGCTTCAGCAATCTTAGTCGCTTCTACCGCTTTACTATCGAATGTCTTTCCAGAAAAGGAAAGGATACGTGCCATTAGCATCTATGCAGGTGTAACTGGGTTCGGATTAATGATCGGTCCATTTTTAGGAGGTATCTTAATCGCTCTTCTTGGATGGAGATGGGTGTTTTGGATCAATCTTCCTCTCATCGGTATCGGCCTAAGCGCTTGTTCTTTTAGCCTGAAAGGACATTCTCATAACACACCGTCGACCCGAATTGATTGGATAGGTCTTGTTCTTTTAATCCTTGGCTTGGGATCTTTGCTCTATGGCATTATTTCTGGAGCACAAAGCAGCTGGGATTCAACAGGAACATGGATCTGGCTTGGATTGGGAGTCATTGCTTTGGTTGTTTTGTTGATCTTAGATGCTCGTTCTAAACATTCTCTTCTAGATCTCCACATTTTCAAGAAAAAACTCATTATTTTAGCTGCCCTGAGCTGCGCCTTTGGTGGTGTGGTTTCTACGGTTTTTATGTTCTTTGATCCTTTATATCTACGCATTCTTCGCAAGCTATCGCCCTTCTTGATTGGACTTCTTATCGCCATTATACCTGCTGCGCAAGTGATCATCTCTTTCTCATTTAACCGATTAGAGAAATGGTTTGGAATTGCCAACCTTCTTTTTGTTTCAAACTTAATCGCCTTTCTTGCTGTCGTTCTTCATCGTTTCCTTCAGTTAGAAACTCCTTTAATTTTTCTAGTTTTACCCTTCTTTTTACTGGGCATCAACTGGGGTTTAAGTAATGCCGCAACGATGACAGCAGCTAATCAAGTCATTGCCCCTCACGAAATCGGGGCAGCTATGGGAATGATTTTTACCCTTTGGAACCTTGTGGGATCGATTCTCTTGGCTGCCAGCACAGCTGTGTTTCATGCGACAGAGACACACACATCCTTCCTTCCAGCTTTTCACAGCGCAATCGAATTTAATATCTTGTTTGCCGCACTTGTCCTTTTAGGAGCTATTTTGGTTCGACTACGGTTAAAAAAAGAGTAGTTATACCATTTGCGAGAAATAAATTCATAAATTAGGGCCGTATAACATGTCATCTTTGAACGATCCTTTCTTGCTCATGTTTAAAAACATGAGCTGCAAAACGACCATTCAAATCTGCCACGTTACCCAGCCCTAATTTATGAATTTATTTCTCGCAAATGGTATTACAAATAATCAAGCTTCATCGCCTTGCGCACTTCCCAAAGCGTCTCGTTCGCTTTCTTATTGGCAACCTCTGTTCCTGCGGCCAACATCTTCATAACTTTTTGAGGATCTTTGGAAAATTTCTCTCTTTTTTTTCGGATCGGTTCTAAAAATTCTAACAGCGCTTCCAACAAATACTGCTTGACCACGGTATCTCCGAGCCCGCCTCTTCGATAGTGAGCTTTAAGCTCATCAATTTTCACCAGATCCTTCCCAAAGGCGTCGAGATAGGTAAATACAGGATTTCCTTCCACTTTTCCAGAGTCTTCTACTCTGAGGTGTCCAGGATCGGTATACATTCTTTTGACTTTTTTACTCACCTCATCAACAGGGTCGCCCAAAAAGATCGCATTATTCAAACTCTTACTCATTTTCGCTCGGCCATCAATGCCCGGCAGCCTGGCGATAGTTGGGGTTACGACGGCAGGTTCTACGAGCACATCCGTTCTATACAGGCGATTGAACTTACGAACTATCTCTACCGTCTGCTCAATCATCGGAATTTGATCATCGCCTACGGGTACCAAATCCGCCTTAAAAGCAGTAATATCAGCCGCCTGAGAAATGGGATAGACCATGAAGCCGGCAGGAACCTCTTCTCCATATCCTTTTTGCTGAATTTCCAGCTTAACCGTTGGGTTGTGTTTGAGCCTATTCCATGTAACAAGATTGAGATAGTACACCGTAAGTTCAAAGAGCGCTGGCACTTTCGACTGAATAAAAATCGTCGCCACATCTGGATCAATGCCGACTGCCAAATAATCGAGGGCGACTTCTATAACATTCTCCCTCACCTTTTCCGGTTGGTCTGCATGATCTGTCAACGCCTGGACGTCGGCGATCATAATGAATGTACGGTGCTCAGTTTGTAGTCTGACTCTGGAGGCCAACGAGCCCACATAATGACCCAAATGGAGCTTGCCCGTCGGGCGATCCCCCGTAAGAACAATCTTTTGGTTCTTCATCAAGACCTATGGTACAAGGGTTTAAGATATTTGCCAAGAGTCGATCGACTCTTGGTAAATATCTTTTTAATAAAAAACACTCGCCTATTTCTAGTGCCTTATGGCATGACTTTCAAACACTATGAGAAAAGTAGAAAAAACACCAAAACAGATCGGCCCTTATGCCATTCTCCAAGACCTAGGGCGGGGGGGCATGGGAGAAGTGTTTTTAGCAGAAGATCCAAAGCTTAGAAGACAGGTGGCCCTTAAAAGAATCCGTCCAGAGCTAAAAGAAAATAAAATTATCCAATCTCGATTTCTCCGAGAAGCCCACATAGCCAGCGTGTTGTCTCATCCATCCATCGTCCCCATCCTATCCATCGAAACAGGGGCTGAGATTATCTACTACACAATGCCCTACGTAGAGGGCGAAACGCTAAGACAAATCTTGAAAGCCGCCCGCGAAGAAAAAGGAGAAAGGCATTCTTTTGCTTCGTTGGCTAGAGTGTTTCTGCAAGTGTGCGAAGCAACGGCCTATACTCACGCAAAAGGGATCATCCATCGCGATTTGAAACCTGAGAACATCATCTTGGGAAAATATGGTGAAGTGATGATCCTAGATTGGGGCATCGCAGAGTTTTTAGATAAAATCGAAAAAGAAGAGCCTCTTCCAGAAATCTTGTCCCCTGGCAAAGATTTGACAAAACCTGGAAAAATCACAGGAACCTTAGCCTATATGGCCCCAGAGAGACTCTTTGGAGAATCGTCTTCTATTCAAACAGATCTTTATGCACTCGGGGTCATCCTCTACCAAATGCTGACTCTAGAACTCCCATTTCAAAGAAAAACCCTGGCTGATTTTCGCAAAAACGCCCCTTTGGAAAAATTGATCGACCCCATTGAAATGGCCCCTTACCGGGAAATCCCCCACCACCTTTCCAATGTGTGTCATAAATGCTTAGCCCCCAAACCATCGGAAAGATACAACAGCGTGGAAGCGCTCATTGCAGAAATCAAAAGCTTTATTGAAGGCCGCCCCGAGTGGATCTTAGCAGGGACTCTTCACCCACAGAGGAAAACGGATTGGGAATTTCAAGAAAACATCCTTCTTGCAAAAAACGTTGCTATCACTCGCAAAATCGACGTAACCGAGTGGGCAGAATTGATGGTCTCCAAGGCAGCCTTCGCCAATAATTTGGCCATTGAAACCCAAGTGCGTTTGGACCAAGAGGGGCAAGGCTTAGGATTTTTGCTCAGCGTACCAGAAGAAAGGCATAATTTAGAAGAAGGCTACTGTCTTTGGCTTACCCCCTCTTCTTGTAAACTCTTTCGAAATAACGTGCAGATGCAAGAGGCAAAACTCATCCATCCCAATCAGTGGCTCAATATTCATATCGTGAAGATGGAGGATCACCTTAAATTCTATGTCAATGGAGATCTGAAACTCAATTTTGCTTCCCACCTCCCATTAGCGGGCAATCACCTGGGATTTCTTCATAAAGATGGTAATTTCGAGCTCAAAGAATGGAAAATCTACGATGCATCCCATAACGTCAAAGTAGGCTGTCTAGCTGTCCCTGATGCTCTTTTAGGCAATAAGCTTTATGACGCGGCCCTTCACGAATATCGGCGTATTGGGCAATCCTTTCCCGGCAGAAAAGAGGGACGGGACGCGCAATTTCGAGCAGGGCTTACACTCATCGAGAAAGCTCGAGTAGAACAAAATGACAAACTCTACCATCTCGCCTTGAAAGAATTCGAAAAACTTTATCGAACACCGGGCGCCCCGCTAGAATACCTCGGGAAATCTCTCGTTTACGAAGCCATCGGAGACTATGAAGAAGAAGCCAAATGCTTAGAACTAGCCCTTCGAAAATACCCCTCCCACCCACTTCTTCCCATGCTAAAAGAACATATCGTATATCGCATGCATGAAAGCACACTGAATAATCGAGAAGCCGCTTACCGTATCATTCTCCTCGCAATCCGCCACATCCCAGAACTACTCGAAAATTCTGACACAAGACACCTCATCGACAGCCTAGAAGCCAATTTAGAAACGCTCCCCTTCCTCGAGCCTTGCCTTGAAAGAAGACTCGACAATATCGCTATCCAACTCGCCTTTTGGCTCGCTAAAATTCCCATCCTCGTTGAAATAGCCCAAACGGTTCAGGAACACGAGATCCTCTTTCATAATGCCCTAGCTGCCTTACGAGAATTGGAGGCCAAAGACGCCCTTCATAAATTTCTTCCTAAAAAACCAAAAAGAAAAAAAATGCTCGTTGTGTGGAATGTGCTACTCAGCAAAAAAATAGAAAGCGCCAAGGAAGTTTTCGACCGCTACCCACAAGCGATTCACGAAGAATCCTCCCCTCTTCATTTTCCCTACGGAACGTATCTCTATATGACCCAAGGGCCGGAGGCTGCAAAAAAACATTTTGCCACCACCCTTCAAACGCGCTATCCTACCACCACAGCTCTCCCAAGCCTCTTTCTTACGAACCAGCTCGGAGACTGGATGGAACACGCCTTTTGGTGGGAAAAAAAGGAACTTCATAGACAAATTGACTTATTTTACCGCTGCGTAGGCAAAAAATAAGGTGAAATTTTTCCATAAGTGTTACCATAGCTTCCTATGGATGAATTACCAAAATCATTTGATCCAAAATCTGTCGAGAGCAAGTGGTACTCTTTTTGGGAACGTGGGGGATACTTCAAGCCTGATATGTCCTCCCATCAGAAGCCCTATTGCATTGTGATCCCGCCACCCAACGTCACGGGAGTATTGCATATGGGTCACGCCCTCGTCGACACCCTGCAAGATATTCTCATCCGCTGGAAGCGAATGCTAGGACGCAAAACGCTTTGGATTCCAGGCACGGATCATGCGGGGATTGCAACCCAAACTGTCGTAGAAAGACATTTGTATGAAAAAACAGGCAAGAAGAGAACCCTTTTTACAAGAGAGGAATTTCTCGAACACATCTGGGAATGGAAGAAGAAAAGTGAAAAAGATATCCTCTCTCAGCTCAAAAAACTCGGCTGCTCTTGTGATTGGTCTAAACTTCGGTTTACGATGGATGAAGGCTGCAACCAGGCGGTTAAAACATGTTTTAAAAAAATGTTTGAAGACGGCCTGATTTATCAAGGCGACTATTTAGTCAATTGGGACCCTCTGACCCAAACGGCCCTTTCTGACGATGAAGTAGAGCATGAAGAGAGGGATTCTTATCTGTGGTACATTCGCTATCCAGTCATTGGCGGAGGATTCCTGGAGATTGCCACGACTAGACCTGAGACCTTGTTGGGAGACGTCGCTGTTGCTGTTCATCCGAAAGACCCAAAGTATCAAACATTCATTGGCCAGATGGTAGAGCTGCCCCTGACCAAAAGAATCATCCCCATCATCGCCGACCCGTTTGTCGATCCAACCTTTGGAACGGGCGCTGTTAAAATCACTCCAGCACACGATTTTAACGATTTTGAAGTAGCTAGGCGAAACAACTTGCCTATGCTCAACATTATGACTCCCGATGGAAAGATCCAAGAGGGTCCTTACATGGGACGCACCATGGAAGAAGCAAGACTAGCCATTCTCAAAGATTTAAAAGACTTATGCTTCAAAAAAGAGCCACATAAGCTAAGAGTGGGCATTTCTTACCGATCCAAAGCGGTCATCCAACCTTACTTGTCCAAGCAGTGGTTTATTAAGATGAGCCATTTTAAAGAAACGCTCATTTCTGCGGTCAAAGAGAAAAGAGTCTCTTTGATTCCTAAACATTGGGAAGAGACTTATTACCATTGGATTGAGAATGTAAGGGACTGGTGCATCTCCCGCCAACTTTGGTGGGGCCATAGAATCCCCGTTTGGTACAAGGAAAATGGGGACATGATCTGCTATGATGGGGAAGGTCACCCTCCAGGGTACAATCCTTCTTGGAAACAAGATCCCGATGTTCTAGACACTTGGTTTTCTTCAGCGCTTTGGCCCTTTAGCACGCTGGGGTGGCCCAGCCAGACAGAAGATCTCAAAACTTTTTACCCCACCTCCACTTTGATTACTGGCCATGATATTCTTTTTTTTTGGGTGGCACGAATGATTATGATGGGCGAGTACGTTATGGGAAGTGTTCCCTTTCAGGAAAGTTTTTTACACGGTCTGATTTACGGCAAATCTTACTGGAGAGAGGGTCAAGCGGGCGTCCATTATGTAGGAAAAGGGGAAAAAAGAACCTATGATTTAGGAGAAACCCTGCCTCAAGACGTCTATTCGAAGTGGGAAAAAATGTCCAAGTCCAAGGGAAATGTCATCGATCCTTTGGAGCTGATTGAGGAGTATGGCACGGATGCCGTGCGCTTTGCGCTTGCTTCCAGCGTAACTTATGCGCGTCAAATTGATTTAGATTTACGCCGCTTCGAAGAGTATAAGAATTTTGCGAATAAGATCTGGAATGGCGCTCGATTCGTCTTGATGAACCTCGAAGAAGAATCCTTAGAACCAGGAATCGATCGTTCTCTTCTTCAACTAGAGGACAAGTGGATTCTATCTGTTCTTAACCGGACCATCCGTGAGATCCATGAGAGTTTTGAGAGATACGCATTTGACCGCGCTGCGGCAAAAGCGTATGAGTTTTTTTGGGATGACTTCTGCTCTATCTATGTAGAGCTTACCAAGCCTATTTTATTTGGGAAAGCAGGCGATCGACATGTAAGAGCGAATAAAGAGCGACTTCTTGTCATTGTTTTACTGAGCGCTATTAGACTAATGCATCCGATTTCGCCATTTATCACGGAAGAGATTTTTTCTTTAGTGAAGAAGAAATTTCCCCACGCGAAACAAGGAACGTGTGATCCGTACACAGAAGAAGCCATAAAAGCTCTTTCCCAAGACGCTTGTATCGTATCTTCTTATCCTGTTGTGATTGCTGAAGGAGACATTGACGAGAAGATAGAAGCCTCTTTTAGCCTGATGCTTGAACTGGTCAGACATGTTCGGAATATTCGGGCTGAAATGAAGATTCCCTTACATGAAAAAACAGAGCTCTACATTGTTTCAGAATCCAACGCCGCGCAGATGGTTCAAGTCAATCAAACGATCCTTACAACGCTCACTCCGACTAGAGCCATCCATTTCGTAGGCAAAGAGCCAATATTTTTTGGTGCCAGCGCTATCATCGGAACCCTCAAACTGATGACCCCTATCCCAGAGACCTTAAAGGCCCAAGAAAAAAAGCGCCTTGAAAAGGAGCTGGAAAAATCGGAAAAAGTGCTCACATCCCTTAAAAATCAATTAGGAAACGGGGACTTTCTCTCTAAAGCACCGCCACATGTCGTAGAAAAGCTAGAGGGGCAATTCAATCAAGTGGTTCAAGAGCTAGAGGAGATCGCAGCGCGACTGAAAGAGCTGAGAAAATGAGACTCCCCTCTCCTTGCCAAATCAAAACCGAGTATCCTCTTCGAGCCCCTGAAACCATCCAACTTTTCCGTAAAACAGCCAGAGACATTTTAGAACGCAAAGATCCTCGCCTTGTCGTGATTTGCGGTCCCTGTTCGGTTCATGACTTGGCTTCCACTGTAGAATACGCCAAAAGACTCCACAGTCTTTCTAAAGAAATCGATCAGACCTTTTTTCTGATCATGCGAGTTTTTTTTGAAAAACCAAGAACACACTTAGGGTGGAAAGGTCTCCTTTACGACCCTTACCTGGACGGTTCGCATGACATTGCTGAAGGAATCCGGCAAAGTCGAGCGCTGATTTTGAAAGTGACGGAAATAGGGCTGCCTTGCGCTTCAGAACTTTTGGAACCACTCCTCGTCCCCTACTTCAATGACCTGATCACATGGGGTCTCATTGGCGCGAGAACCTCCTCTTCACAGCCGCACCGCCAGATGGCATCAGGGCTTCCTTTTCCCATCGGTTTTAAAAACAACCTGGCCGGAGACATTGAATGGGCCGTTACCGGTGTAGCTACCGCGCAAAGGAAGCACTCTCATATCGGAACGGATGAGCAAGGATATGTTTCTAAAATAGAAACACAGGGAAATCCACTGACCCATCTCGTCTTAAGAGGCTCTGAACGTTCGTCTAACTATGACGCTGGGTCCATCAATAAAGCTCTCCAAACCCTCTCAGTACACGGCCTGGAGGCCAGGCTCATGATCGACTGTTCCCATGGCAATTCGGGCAAAAATCCTGACATGCAAAAATACGCATTTGAAGACGTATGCCATCAAAGAGAAAACAACCCGGCTATTTTAGGAGTCATGCTCGAAAGCCACCTGCGCGGAGGACGACAGTCCTTAAACGACCGAGAACACCTTCAGTTTGGCCTATCGATCACCGACCCTTGTATGAGCTGGGAAGAGACCTCTTCTCTTTTACGATCTAGATCGATGAGTTTTGTCCAAAAGTGATGCTCCCAAGTCTCCACCACTTCGTCATACCCATTCACGACCTGAATGCGATACGTTAAAATTTTTCGATCCAAAAAATCATAGGCCTGATACTGCCACCTCTTCTGCACGGTGGTTACGATCTGCTCTTCACTCTGATCCCAAAAACGCACCGTTACGATAAGCCGCAGATTTTGGCAAAAAAGAGCGTTAGGAAATTTCCAAGCGACAAGCAACCTTTCTCCTAAAGAGAAACACTCCTGCCTCGGGTCTGGTGAATGTACATGCGTGGATGCCAAGAAATGGCAGTCGACCCATTCTTGCTGTACGTAAAGGTGGTCCTTATAACAGCTCATACAAAAAACGAGAACCATCACAAAACCGGCACCCCCTCTCCACATATACTCTCCTAAAAGCATTAGCGAGAATGATTTTGAAAGAAACCGATTTTCCTGTCAAAGCGCTATTGCCAAATCTTATTAAAATAATTTTATTTATTTAATTATAATGCAAATAAATATATAATATTATCAAATGATAGGATATAATTTTTTTACAGCTACTAAATCTTATATTCAATTTACTATAGAACGCTTGTGGCAGGAACCAAGCCCTCAAGAAAAATACAATCGCGCCCTAAAAAAGTGGGGTAAAGGCGAAGAACTAGGCAAGGGAGCATACGGCACTGTGTGGCATGCCTCTCCAGATCCCACTACCCAAGCACCACGAGTCATCAAAGAGCAGTTTTTGTCCGGACAACCAGAGGTCTATGCCGACTTGGCAGAAAAGGAAAGCTCGGTTTTACAAGCCATTAGCAAATGGCCTTACACCCCGCATACCGTCCGACTTCTAAACGAAGCTAAGGAGGAGCGAAAGAGGCGCGCCTATCTCTTAGAAAACGGTGGATCCAACTTATACGAGCGTTACCTATCAAAAGGGAAAAGCTCTGCAACATTAGAAGAGATTACAAGTATAACAAAGCAGGCGCTTGAATGCTTGACAATACTCCATGAAAAAATTTTTCATGGGGATATAAAACCTGAAAATCTTTTAATAACTCCTGAGGGTTACCTTCGCGTTGCTGATTTCGGCCTAGCCTGCGACAAAAGGGGGACTTCTGATATAATTTACAGCGATCCCTATAGACCCCCTGAAAACTGGGAGCCGCAGGAAAAAAGACACACAGGCCCTGCTGGCGATATCTGGGCATTGGCAATGACGATTTATGAGCTCGTTACAGGGCTGCTACTTATTCCAGCAGAAATCAGTGAGCAAAAAAGGATCCTACTATATCAGGATAAATTGCAGCTAGAGGGGCTTCCTCAAACAGGGAAGCGGAGCCTTCGCAAACGGAAGATCACCACTTTCGACGAAGAGATACGTAACGTGCTAGGCCACAAAAAGGAACAGGTTGAGAGCCTGATTGACCTTTTACGGAAAATGCTCACATTTCATCCGAAGGAACGATGGACAGCAGCCGAGGCTCTCCAGCATCCTTTTTTCACACGTTTTTCAGATGACCTTGCCTTAAAGATTGACCATGATCCACGGTCTCCCCCGATCACAATGCTCATTCAAGACAAGGACAATCCCAACAATCAATGGACTATCCGCTTGCCTAACCTGCAGTCTTGCTTTCATTTGAAAAAAGCCAAGTCATTTCAAATTACACTATGGACAGAGAACAAGTCGCAGAGCTACGAAACAACGATACAGGACCAGTCTACTTTTATCTATGATCGCTCACTATCCAGACTTTGCTCCCTCTCCCCACTACCACCGGAAGACACCGCAAGCAGCTCTACTGAAATCGCGCCTTCAGGGAAAAGAAAACTCGGCTCTTTCCAATCATCATAAGGAGAAAAATCCAAGAATCGGCTATCCTCCTTCGCATGAATTCTCCCAAAAGCGTTGCTGCCGTTCTCTTGTCTTCTGAAAGAAAAGAAGTGCTTCTTATCAAACGACGAGATGTTCCTGTATGGGTTCTCCCCGGAGGTGGGATAGACCCTGGTGAACTGCCTGAGAGGGCCATAGAAAGGGAGGTTTTAGAAGAAACCGGCTTTACGGTGAAGGTGGCACGGCTCGTAGGCGATTATTTGCCGATCAACCGCCTCTCTAAAAGAACGCATCTTTATGAATGCATTCCCCTTTTACACCGCGCTCCATACCCTTCCCCAGGCGGAAAGGATATGGAGCGCGGTATAGGAAAACTCGCCCCTAACAAAGAAACGTTAGCCGTTGCGTTTTTTTCCATCTATCAGCTGCCCCCCATGCCCCCCCCCTACTTAGAATGGATCCAAGATGCCCTTCTCAATGCCCCCCCTGTACAAAAAAAACTGCTGTCAATATCCTATAAGAACCTCATCAAAAATTTGATCTTGCATCCCATCTTAGTACTTCGATTTTTACTCGCCAGAATAGGCTGTGCGATAAACTCAAACTAAGAACTGTTAAGAAACAGCCACCAACTAGATTAAAATTAGTTTAATATATAGAATTATATTATGCATTAATATACAATATGTAAAATGAATAAAATTCCATTAATTATAAACCGTACAGATTTACCTGAATACAATCCTTTTATTGTAGATGCCGTAGAGATGCCGCAGATCGGCCCCAAACATTCCTACGATGACATCCTAAACACTTGGGGTGGCAGGGGCGAAAAGCTAAGCTCTGGTCAGTACGGCACTGTGTATCGTGTCAAAAGAAGCCATCCTAACGAACCACAACGAGTGATTAAAGAACAGTGCTTTAAGAGAAAAAGACAATATCTGCATCACATACCGGAGAACGAAAGGAAAGTTTTGGAAAACTGCAACACCGTCCCGCATATTGTCCAGCTCGTGGACTCAGTTACGGAACAAAAGAAGAAAATGCCGTGGAGGTATGCCAACCTCCTAGAAGACGGAGGCACCGACTTATACAAGCATTACCTCTCGCCAGGGGCAAGTCCCGCAACCATACAAGACATTATACGCATAACAAAACAACTGCTTGAATGCTTTCAAATATTCCATGGATTCTGGCTACATGGAGATATCAAGCCTAGAAACATTTTAATCAATGAAAAGGGTCACGTTCAGGTGGCAGATTTAGGTTTAGTCGCTAATAGCACAGGGACTGCTGAAGTAGTGCATGCCGAAGCCTATCGCCCGCCTGAAACCTGGAAGCCGCAAGGAAACAGACACACGGGGACTTCTGGCGATATGTGGGCAATTGGCGTGACCATTTATGAGCTCATGACAGGGGAGCTACTTTTCCCAAACTGTACTAAGGCCGCAAGGACACAGGTATATAGAGACAAACTGGGTGAACTTCCTCCAATAATAATACAGAACAACAAACAGACACTTGTCCCTTTTGAAGAAGATATACGTAACAAGTGGGGAAACAATAACCAGCAAGTGGAAAGCTTGATTCATCTTGTACAAAAGATGCTCAAGCTTGAGCCGGAATCACGCATTACCGCAGCCGCAGCTCTACAAGATCCGTTGTTTACACGCTATTCGGATGACATCGCCTTGAAAATCGACTGTGCACCACCCGATCTACCTCCAATCACAATGCACATCGAAGACGAGGCAGATCCGTGCAACCAATTGACTCTCCGCTTGCCCCATTCTGAGTTTTGTTTTCATCTAAAAAAATCTTCGAAACCCTTTCATATTCGATTAACATCGGATAACGGCGAAGAATACAAGGGCACGCACCACCTAGAAAACAATTTTATTGTAACATATACTCGACTACCCGAACCTACTATCTTGGCCTACCGACCACAGCCTATCATAGAAAGCAGCCCTAGGGCAGCCTCTCCGATACTCCCGCTAATCCCCCCCTGCGAAGCCAGACCTAACAACGCACTATTGTAATAAAAGTTCTCTTCCTGTAGTTCCTGCCGGCTCCATAAGAGTTTTATGGGTGTTCGATGAATTTCCGCAGGACACATTAAAATGTTTTTTATACCTACAATTATAAGATCTATAAATCTACAATATCTGCAATGAATTTAACGCCCAACTACCTAAGCTCCTACGATGCAGTTCTACAAAGCTGGCGGCCGCTAGGTCTCATAGGCAGAGGCACATACGGCTACGTGTATCGTTCCGGCTGCCTTTTTAACGAACAGCCACTAGTTATTAAAGAGCAGTACGCGAAGGACGCTCAAGAGGCGTGTACAGCGGCTAATGAACGGACCCTTTTGCACGGCTGCTGCGACTGGCCATTGATTCCGCATACTGTTCGAGTCGTGGCCTCAATAGCGGAAGAACGTATAGACGGGCTGTGTAGGTATGCGAACCTCTTAGAAGACGGTCGCCGCGACTTAGAGAAACACTACCTGTCGCAAGAGGCAAGCCCTGCAACACTAAAAGATATTCTATGTATCTTCAGACAAGCATTGGAAGCATTGGAAGTCTTCCATCTCAACTGGCTACATGGAGATATCGCACCTCCAAATATGCTGTGGAATCCAGTAACACGTCACCTTAAGCTCTGTGATTTCGGTCTAGCCGCTAATAAAGAAGGAACTACTCAAGTAGTGTACCGCCCCCTGTATCGTCCGCCTGAAACCTGGCAGCGAAAAAACATAAGACGCACGGGCACCCCTGGCGATATATGGGCGCTGGCCATGACGATTTGCCATCTCATTCTAAAAAGGAGGTTACCCACCTCCCTAGGTAGAGATAAAAACGCACGGCTGCAGGCATATCGACACACATTACAACTGGATGATCTTCCTCCGGAAGAAGGGACAAATAGCAGTCCAAAGAAACCCCAATCTGTGTATGAAAAAATACGCCAGAAGTTAGGGTACAACGACCAGAAAGTTGAAGGTTTGATTGATCTTTTACAGAAGATGTTCAAGTTTCAGCCGGCATCACGCATTACCGCAGCCAATGCCCTACAACATCCGTTGTTTACAAAGCTTTCAGACGACATTGTCTTGCACATCGACTATGCACAAGATCTTCCCCCGATCCAAATGCACATCAGAGACCGGGATGATTTGCAAAACAACTTGACTCTTCACTTACCCAATTTGCATTCTTGCTTTCACCTCAAAAACCCCCAGAGAAACTTCGAAGTTCAAATATTGGATAGCCAGCAGAAAATGTACGTGTGCGAACCCCTTCTAGAAAACCATGATACTGTGACGTATACATCATCCACACCGGGCCCTACCATTTGGGCCTATCCGCTACAAGGTGTGACGGGAAGCTCTTCTCAAAACACATCGTCAAGTAGCTCTAAAGTGGTCTCTCCGATGCTCCCTCTGACTCCTCCTCCAATATTGCCTCTACGGCAAAACGGGAAAAGGAAGTTCCAATTTGGTAATAGATGACGAGCACGGTCGCTTTTCAGGCTAAGATTGACGCATGGGGGAAACTGGGTTCAGAGCTCAATCGTGGCGCATATGGAATAGTCTATAATGTCCCTCGGTCAGGGCTTGTTTGTAAAATTCAATATACACAAGACGAGAAAAAACGTACACAGGCTCAAAGAGAGCTAGCCTATCTATGCTTCTTAAACCAGTCGCAAGTTCCTCATGTGCCTCAGCAGATTGATAGCCTGCATGAGAGAAGAAGATCTATATCTTGGCAAACAAATGAAGGGGTAGACTTATATACGCGATATGTGCGACCACAGCAACCTCCGTCCCTTGATGTAATGCGACTCATTGCCCGACAGCTTTTCGAGACGCTCTACTGTTCTCCCTTCCTTCATCTAGATATTAAACCGGGTAACTGTGCCATCCGAAACTGCGCGGTTTCCCTCCTTGACTGGGGCTTTGCAAAGCTTCTAAACGATAAAGGGCAGGTCAAAGAACATTCCTGCTGCTATACCCGTCCCTATCGGCCGCCGGAGGTAGTGCTCGAGCAGATTCCGCTAACTAAGGCTGCAGATATATGGGCCTTGGCGTGTACTCTCTACGAATTGCTTGCAGGAAAACCTCTCTTTCCCTATTACGATAGCCCCACAGATACCAACCGTACGAAAGATCAAAAAGACTTACAACAGTTTTTGGATCAGTATTATAGCCTGGTCGACCCATTCGATTACGATGCAATACCAAAAGAATTTAGGAAGCCCATTCAACTGTTACAGAAAAGTTGCCCAGACCAAAAATCACACGCGCCATTCCAGCAATTGACAAAGAGAATAACGGAAGCCATTCACAAATCTCTCCAAGCTTTTCCCAACAACAGCAACCAAGCCGAGGATTTCCATGATCTTCTCCAAAAGATGCTACAATTCAATCCTGCAAAAAGAATAACGGCTGAACAAGCGCTTAACCATCCATTTTTCACTAAAGGAAGACGTGATGTCCTGTTCTCCTTAGGGGTACACCCGCAGTGTACACACCTCTTCCTGCGAGTAGAAGACGCAGCGCAACGGGTCCTACATGATATTTCACTATATCGTCTAACCCCCTGCTATCACCTGCCTCGCCAGCGGAAGCCTTACCTCTTTACGCTTTATGATCCGTGGCTTCAAACAACCATTACCAAAAGGCCAATCTGCATCCAGTGGCCTATTGATATAGTGATCGAGGGAAAAGGGCTAGTAGACAACCCAGTCATCAAGTATTGCAACAAAAGAAGCCCCTAGAAAGGAGGGGCTTTTAGCATTACATGAGAAGTAGGGCAAAAACAAAGGCAAAAAGCGCAAAAGACTCAACAATTCCAAGGGCAGCGATGGTCTTCCCATAGACCGCCGGCTGCTTGGCCGAAGCTTGAATAGCGGTGACAGCGCATTTTCCTTGAAAGATTGAAGAAGTCATAATCGCCAGCCCCACAAAAAGGCCGATACCCACTCCGCTCAAGGGTGCGAGCGTACCTGCTCGAATCGCCCCCCGCATGACAATCATTAAGATAAAGCCATAAATCGACTGAGAAGAGGGAATCGCAGAGAGCGCGATGAATTTACCATGCCCTTCATCAACGCGTGTCATCACAGCATGAGAGGCCATCCCGGCAATGCCACAGCCGATGGAGCTGCCTAAACACCCCAGTCCCATCACAATGGCAGGTCCAATCATTTCATAATCCATAGTGTTTTCTATCTCCTATTTAACTTTGCGAATACGTAAAGGGTTAAAAAGATGCCCTCCACCTTCAAAACTATAGTGGTACCATTCTAAAAAATTCAGACGCAAACCATGGATTGCCCCTGACATCACTGCAAGGGTCAGAGTGGTAAGATGTCCAGATAGAATGATAAAAAATCCTCCAAGCATCCCCACACTGATCCCTAAATCATTAAACGTCGATGCCATAATCATCCCAGCCAGGGCAAGAGCATAAAGACGTAAATAAGAAAGAACATCTGCAAAGACTTGGATTGCATTGGTCAGTTCATGGAGCGAGCCCCACTTTTTTTTCATCAAAAGCGAAATCACAAAAACAACAATCAAACCGCCATAAAGAAGCTGTGGTCCTACAAAATATGCGGCCGGCTTGGAGATCACTCCCAAAAAATTTAACAATGAAGTGGCCTCCAAAAAAGAAGGGAAGTAGAGATACCCGCCTACCATGAATAAGATCCAGCCAATCCCCGTCCAGTTACGCGCCATATACCGACAAAAAGACAGCGAAATGTGAACCATCCCAACAAAAAGGGACAGTTCAAGCAAAATACTGTCATAAAAATCGGACAGCCCCTCATAAACCACTTTCCCATCAACAGTGTGTTCCGTATTGACGAGAAACGCATGTCCATTTTTGGCTTCAGCTGCCTTAGGAAACCGCGCGACGTATTCTTGGTACACATCATCTTTTTTCTCTAAGTGATACTCCGCTTTTTGCGTGGCTAAATAATGGAGAAAAGAAAATCTTCGATAGGGATTATTGGGCCCTATTTCCATGCCAAAAAAAGACGCTGTCATAACTCCCCAAACAATACAGCACGTCGAAAGAATCAAAATCAGCTTGATGAAGCGTCTAATAGCCCCCCCAGCCCGTTTCATTTTCCACTTTAAAAAAAGCCCGATCAATAAATAGATCAGTCCATATCCTGCATCCGCGATAATCATGGAAAAAAAGAGGGCAAAAAAAACAAGAACCCATAAAGAGGGATCCTTATCCGTCCAAGCAGGGGTATCGTAGACATGGACAAGATCCTCTCCTAATTTGCCCACGCCCTTATTTTCTTGGCACGTCGGAATCTTATCTTTTTTTTCAATCGCGATCTCTTCTGCGTGAATATCGAGGCGGCTGAGCAAACCTTGCAGGGATTTGAGTTTCGTCTTTGGCACCCACGCTTCAATAGCAAAAAGATCATCGAGAGGGCTTGACGCATCGTGCTTAGCGAGATTTAAGTCATATGCATTGAGATCATCGAGAAGGCCGTTCTGTAGATAGGGTAAAGCACTGGCGCTTTCATGAATCTCTTTTTCGACGTGAAGAATCTCTTGATCGCAGCTCTTCAGCCTCTCCCGCAGCTCACCCACGGGGCGGTCAATAAGGATTTCGATCATTTTAGGATATTTCATCGGCTCTTTGGCGATCGAGAGAAAGTAGGCAAGATCATATTCTCTTCCTATGTAAATCACCTCTGGTGGAAGAGGCATTTTTTGCATAAGATCGCTCTTCATGCAGAAAAACTGCATCACCCGCTTCCCCTCACGATAAATAGTCTCAATATCCTGCTTGGAAAAATTTCCAAACGCAGCAATCCTGGCAATTTCTGCCTGAAGTACCCTTTTTTCCTCTATAAGTCTTTCCAGTTCTTCATTCCACTGAACGATTTGCTGAGAAAGAGCCAGAGGATGAAGGGTTGTTTCATAAGATTCGCTGGAAGAAGTAGTGTGCATACGGGCAATTTTGATCGCTGAAAGAATCGTTTTGGCATCTTTTGGCATGTCCAAAGCTTTTTTGTGTGAAAGCCCTATAAACTCCATAAAGCCTGCCCGCTGGGCCAGAGCAAAAAAACGATCCATCTCTTTTTTAGGGCCTAAGAGGAGATATTTATGCAGCTGAACGATCATCTTTTAAGCCCCTCGTAAAAAGATTTTTTTCTTTGCCACTTTTGCTTGAGCCACTGCAGAAAGCTGTTGATCTCCCAAAAAAATCTTGATCTTCTTGATATTTTCCTGCGCCCTTGGAATCAGCACTTTTTCAAAAAGATTCACACGAATCGAAACCTCTCTTAGCTCTTTTTCTAGCGATCTTTTTTTCTCTTCCGCAACGTTCATTTTTTCTCGCGCTGTAACGAGTTCTCTTAAGAACGCACTCGCCCCTTCTGTCCAAGGAGGCGTGTCAAAAAGAAAATATTCAGGCTCTCGAAAAACGACCTTTTGAAAAATGGGGATCTCCACCCCTGCAATATTTTCATAGCTCTTCTTTACATGCAGAACATCCGCATATTCCACGAGATTAACAGTCACCTTTTCCAATAAAAAAGGAGAAAAACCCTCCACACGAACCCAAGCTGTTCTCCATTCTTCTGTAAGGCTTTGGATTTCCGCTGCAGCCATCCCCACTTCAAACTGAAGCATCGCTTTTTTTAGCTGCAAGGTGGGAAGATAACGCAAAAATTGCACAAAGCGCGTTTGTTGGGACCGAAGCTCATTCTTTGTCAGTTTGAGCGTCAATGGGACTCCTTCGGCCAATATTTATCCGCGATCTGCTTTTTCACCCCAATTTCTTCCAGCTCAAAGCACTCCGCAAGGGTGAGCCAACCCAAATCCAATGCCTCTTCAAGACGAAGGTTCACCTGCAAATTCATCATCCTTTCTTCAAAAAAAAACGAATAGCGAAGGAGTTTTTCATCCCACCTGGACAGGCGAAAGCCCATTCCTTGCCGTTCCCGGGCTTGTTTCGAGTCCGCATAAAGACGAATCATAGTATTTGCCAGTTCTCCATGGTCTTCTCTCGTCACTTTTCCAATGACCTGCTGTTTTAATCTCGAAAGGGAACCAAAAGGATCTATGGCTCCACCATGGAGGTAAAATTGCCCTTCTGTGATATATCCAGTGTTATCTGGAATCGGGTGGGTTACATCCCCTCCAGGCATAGTCGTAACGGAAAGGATGGTAATGGAGCCCGCCCCATCGATGTCCACTGCCTTTTCATATCTTGCGGCCAAATCGGAATAGAGAGACCCCGGGTAACCCCGGTTGGACGGAATCTGATCCATGGTGATGGCAATCTCTTTCAACGCATCAGCAAACGCCGTCATATCCGTAAAAAGAACAAGCACATCTTTCCCCTCAAGAGCGAATTTTTCCGCTACAGATAAAGCCATATCAGGCACTAGAACGCACTCTACTGCCGGATCTGTCGCCTGATGGATGAACATCACAGTGCGCTCGATCGAACCTGCCCTTTCAGCATTCTCGATGAAAGCCTGATAGTCGTCAAAACGGAGCCCCATACCTGCAATGACCACAACGTCTGCATCTGTTTGGTTCGCAATCCGCATGAGAAGTGGATTATAAGGTTCTCCTGCAACGGAAAAAATGGGGATCTTCTGAGACTTAACGAGACAGTTAAAGACATCGATCATGGGGATATTGGTCCTGACGAGTTCTCTCGGAATCACCCTTTTGGTTGGATTGAAAGAGGGCTGGCCAATATTCACCTCCTCTCCAAGGATCTCAGGACCTCCGTCAATGGGCTCCCCAGCTCCACTTAGCCGCCTGCCAAGAAGAGTGTCAGAAAACGTGGCCCGAATTTGCCTATTTAAAAAAATCACCTGATCCCCCGTTGAAATCCCCCTCGTATCTTCAAAGACTTGGAGGGTCACAAGGCCCTCATCAAAACGGAGCACAGAGGCAAGGGTCGTCGTTCCATTTCGCTTTTCCACGCGCGCAACTTCCCCAAGAGAAACTCCCTCCGCCTCAACCGAAATTAAGTTTCCCCGCATATCGACAATGCGATCGTAAGCTTTTCTCATAAGAGGACATCCATAGGTTTAAGTTTTGTTTCTACAGCCGCTATTGCATCATGATATTTTTGCGTATGGAAAGGCAAAAAGTTAATATTTTTCAGTTCATTCTGTAGAGTGAGAAAAAAGCTCCTCGCTGCATCATGGGCATCAAAGAGAAATTTGCCTTCAAAAACCTTCTGGATGAGGCGAAACATCTCGATCTGCCTTTCAAGAGAACAGTAGGCATCTTCTTTATCAAAGGCATTCTGCTGGAGGTAAGAAAACTCATAGAGCTCTGACTTTAAATAGAGGATCATGTCTTCCATAGCTACCCCTTCTTCGCCCACTACCTCCATGCGCTTGCCGATCTCATCCCCTTTCCGAAGAATTTTGGAGGCTACTTCCACCTTCTCCTTCCATTTAGGAAGCCTGCGACTGAGCTCACCACTTACTTCTCCTAGATATTTTGTCCAGGAAATCAGCGGATCGATAGCAGGGTACCTCCGCGCATCTGAGCGCGTACGGGAAAGCCCATGGAAAGCTCCCACAATCGAAAGCGAGGCTTGGGTCACAGGCTCCTCAAAATTCCCTCCAGCGGGTGACACGCTTCCGCCAATTGTTAACGAGCCTTTTCCTCCATCTTTGAGCTCGATGACACCAGAACGTTCATAAAACGCTGAAATCCTCGAAGCCAGATAGGCGGGAAAAGCCTCCTCCCCTGGAATTTCTTCCAACCGGCCCGACATCTCGCGCATAGCCTGCGCCCATCGAGAAGTAGAATCTGCGAGTAGTAAGACGTCGAAACCCATCTGCCGATAATATTCAGCAATCGCAGCGCCCATATATACAGACGCCTCTCGAGCCGCTACTGGCATCGAAGAGGTATTGCAGATCATCACGGTTCGCTTCATTAAAGACTCATTCGTATGTGGATCGATCAACTGGGGAAACGTCCTCAGAACTTCCACCACTTCTCCTGCCCTTTCACCGCAAGCGACAATCACAACAATATCGACATCCGCGTATTTAGATAGATGATGCTGTATCACAGTTTTCCCCGCCCCAAAAGGTCCTGGAGAGCAAAACGTCCCCCCCTTAACAACAGGAAACTGCGTATCCAAAATCCTCAGCCCCGTCTCCATCATCTGAGAGGCACGTACTTTCTTTCCCTCGATAAGAGGCGCTTTAACAGGCCACTTTTGGCACATCGTAAATTCGAGAACATTGCCCTTTTCACCTTCCCCAGAGGCTATAACCGCGTCAATGGTAAATGCGCCTGATTTTGCGACATGCGTAATCTTAACCTTCCCAATCTGAGAAAAAGGCACCATGATTTTATGTTGGAACCTCCCCTCCAACACAGTTCCAATCACATCCCCTCTTTGAAGGATATCGCCAGCCTTGGCTACAGACTGAAAGTCCCAATGCTTGCCCCGGTCTAATGGAGGAAGATACACACCTCTTGAAAGATAAACACCCGTTTCCAAAGCTACCTTTTCTAAGGGATTTTGCAGACCATCGAAAATCATCGTGAGAAGGCCCGGACCTAACTCTGCCTCTAACAAATGACCATCAAAGCACACAGAAGTACCCAGCTTGATCCCATGGGTATCTTCAAAAACCTGTACCTTTGCTTCCTTGTCTGCAATTTCAATGACTTCTGCAAGAAGCGCGCCTTCCTTGAGCATCACCCGGGCCACTTCACCCTGTCGAATCGCTCCTTCAAAGCGAACATGTAGTAAGTTTCCAAAAGCTTGTACGACAATTCCTGTGCTTTTACTCATATTGCCTTAATTGCTCCATTCCCTTTTCAACATTTTGCATGGTTAACGTTTCTGCGATCAGCAAACGAGCAGCGTAAGCCAAAACGCGATCGATACTAAAATCTTGCGGCTGTTCAACTTCTACTATGTGTTTAAACCGAACCTCTAAGATCGCACGGTTCAACTCCTTTGGATCTTCGCTGTAGAGGTCAAACAATAGTTTTACTTCTTCATAGTCTCGAGGCGGGGTAAATTCTAGGGCATCTTTTTGCGCTAAAATGTACGCTACAAGAGGGTCATACGGGTCTTCAAACTGCATCTCGCGGATCAGATCCTTGTTCGTTTTTTTGGCCCTAAGAGCTACAAGAATCAAGGAAAGTTCTCTTTCAAACCGATAATATTCTCGTAAAAATCCGCCTAATGTTTCCTCTGCCTCTCGATAAAGTGATGAGTAAAGAGAAGAAAAATAGCGGAGGCGATCCTCGGTGGTTTCATATCTGTCTAGATAATCTATTAAAAACTCAGGAAGATCTTGTTTCACCAAGAGTTCTTCCTCCAATTCCTTTACTTTCCACTGTCCACGGTCATCTAACGGAGCTCCCAGCCAAAACGCACGGATATTGTAAAGATCGATCGGCCTTAAAAGTCGGTCAAAGTGGCGCCAATCCCTTGGAGTTAAGTTCATGAGGAGCATCTCCTTAAGATCCTTAAAAGAAAGACTGGGTGTTGCCTCTAATGTTAAAGGGGGGAAAGCAGAAATGAGAAAATAATATTGCGTCATCTTTATACGTTAAATAGGAGATCTCTTAAGTCTTTCCGTATGTATTGGGCAATCAACTCGCGCACCGCTAAGTCCGAGATATCGATAGTAATTTCCCTTTCTTTGAACTGAATGCGCACGCCTCCCGCGATATCAGACCCAACAACAGTCTGATGTTCAAGGCGTTCCAAAACTTTTTTAGCAAGCAGCTCGTTAATCATTCGGGGACTTATGGTTTTTGGGATGGAGGCGATAAAATCCTCTTCAATCCCCTCTTCTTCCATCGTCTTCACCAAGCTATTGATGAGGTTTGCGATCAGTTTTGGGTCTGACATTTCTTTGCGGACAAGAGAAGAAAGCTCAGAGCTGAAAAGATCCCTTTCGATTTTCTGTTTCAAGGCCTCGATCCCTTGTCTGCAAGCGAGATTTAACGATGCATGAAAGACCCTTTTTCGCTCTTCCATTTCCTTTTCAGCAGCTTCGATCAGGAGAACGGCTCTAGTTTTAGCCTCTTCGACAATGCCAGACGCTTGGATATGAGCATTTTCCACAATCTCGCGGGCCTCTTGCTTAGCAGGCTCGAGAGTTTCTTTTCGAAGGGTATCGCAAATTTTCTGAATCCTATCTTTTCCTGTTTCCAATCCTTTCATCGAGGCTCCCAAGTTCTTCACGGTATGTTACACGGCTTGAACTTTTTTCGCTCCTATCTTTTCGTAGAGTAAAAAAAATATAAAAAAAAATTATACAACAGTGTACAAGTAGGATTATGGCACTTTGTAGATACCGTCTTAGAAAAAAGGAGAAAAAATGAAAAAATTCACAATCTATTTAACCGCAGCCGCTTTACTCGCAAGCAATGGAGCGTATGCTCAGACCCAAGGCAACGGAGCCGCAGCGGGGAGCTATAGTGCAAGTAATTTTGCTTGGGGCATCGGTCTTGCCGCCCTTGTTGTCATTGGGGTTGTGGTTGGGATTACAGCTGGCGCTGCGGCGAGCAACTCATCCAGCGTTTCCCACTAACGCAGAATCAGGCATTGTAGAGATGAAAAGGCTGATCTTGTGTCTATTATGCCTATCGATAGTGAATACGGCTTTCCCCCAGGAAAACCGAGAAGCCCGCCGCTGTCGGCGCGGCCAAGCTGCTGGATATGCGACTCGGGATGCGACAGTCCTTTCCATGATGGGTTGGGGCCTTGCAATGGCTGTTGGAATCGCAGCCATTACAGGGCTCATTGATAATGATAAAGCACCTTCTTCGAGCAATGCAAATGGTAACAACAACCACTCTTAGAGGGTATTGACTCATGGTCTTTTTGTTTTTCTTGGCCTCCCAAATATTTGCCAGCCACTGCTATTTTGTTCCTCCCACCGACTGGGAACCAGCAAAACCAAAAAATCCCTCTCCCTACGTGAAAATTGCCTTTCTGGGCAATGGGACTACGGAGTTTCGGCCGTCTATTAATCTAGCTGTGGAAGAGGTCGATGTTGGCTTAAAGGAATATGTCAAAACGGTCAAAGGATTGCATGTACAAGACCCGCAGGCAAAAGTGCGAGATTTAGGGAAATTTTCTATGAAAGGCGGAGATGGGCAATTGTTAGAAATCTCCAATGTTTCCCAATTTGGAAATATAAAACTTTTACAGGCGATCTTAGTCAAGAATAACCTAGCGTATATTCTTACCTCAGCATCGTTGAAAGAGGAGTTTGCCAAGTTTCAAAGCGCCTTGATCCAATCTTTGGCTTCTTTGAATATCATAGAAAACATTTGGACCCCTATTGAAGATCCCGATGCTAGAAACCTAGTGGAAGCGCTTTTTCAGTCTCTAGAAACAGGAGGGGAAGCAGCATGGACGCAATTTCAGAAGAAGATCGTCTCTATTCAAACACTTGGGGCCTACTGGCAATTTTGTGCATTAGAGGAAGGAAAACAAAAGTTTTATAAAGAACAATGAAAATCATTTCCCTCATTCTCCTTATAGCCCTTCCACACCTGCATGCGCAAAATACGGGAAGCGAGGCTATTGAAACGGTAAAGATCGCGGCAAGCAATGAATGGCCTAACTGGGTCTTTGCAGGCAGTGCTCTTCTTACGGCGACAGGGGCAATTTTAGCTGTGTCATTGCAAAATGGTGAAAAAGTTCAAAATACTTCTCACTAGCTTATGTGTGAGCGGATGCATGACTAGCAGCAGCTGGTCTTCCAACGCGCTCGCAACAGGGCATGAACTCTATGATTTTTCACGTCTTCGATACATCTCTAACACCCCCCATTGTCCGCTCCATTTCGAAATAATCAAGATGCAAGATAAAATTATTGGTCTGATTAGCTTAGAAAGATTTCATTTTACTCACACTGAAACCGTTCTAGTAACAATCAAAGTGGATGATGTTCTCTTTGAAGAGGCGGCACCTGTTCACGAAGGAGGGATGCGCCTTTCTTTATCGGAAGAGAATACACGCCACCTGATTCGGGCCTTGCAAGAAGGAAAGCATGTCTGTATTCTGGCAGATGGATTTGAAGAAGTATTGGAGCCGAGTCAATTTTCCAGCTCTTTTTCTCAGTTTATGGGTGAGAAGACGCCTATAAAATGAAGGATTATTGTTTCCAAACTATTTTGAAAGGATTATCGCGATGAAAAACCAACTCGATCAATTAAAGGAGATGACAATAGTTGTCGCAGATACTGGCGACTTTGAGTCCCTGAAAGCATACCATCCCACAGACTCTACGACGAACCCATCCCTTATTCTTGCGGCTACAGAACAAGAGCAGTATAAACATCTCTTGGATGAAGCAATTGGGTATGGGAAGAAGAAAGGCGGCAGCCATCCTCTGTACCATATTCTCGACAAGGTCTTTGTCAATTTCGGGCTGGAAATTTTAAAAATTGTGCCGGGGAGAGTTTCTACCGAGGTCGATGCGCGCTACTCTTTTGATGTGGAAGGGTCGATCCAAAAGGCAAAAAATATTATTTCCCTGTATGAGCGTGCGGGGATAGATCGGGGACGCATTTTGATTAAACTGGCTTCTACCTGGGAGGGGGTTCTTGCAGCAAAGCGCTTGGAGAAAGAGGGCATCCACTGCAACATGACGCTTCTTTTTAGCTTACCCCAAGCAATAGCCTGTGCAGAAGCAAAAGCGACCCTCATTTCTCCTTTTGTGGGGCGTATTCTCGATTGGTATAAGAAGGCAGAAAAAAAGGAATATTATCCGCCTGCTGAAGACCCTGGAGTAAAATCGGTTACAACCATTTATCACTATTACAAAAAATTCGACTACACAACGCAAATCATGGGGGCTTCTTTTCGCAATAAGGAAGAAATTTTGGAGCTTGCAGGTTGCGATCTTCTGACGATTGCTCCTCCACTTCTAGAAGAGCTCAAAGGAAATACCAGCCTAGTTTCTCGAAAACTTGAGCCCGTGAAGGCCAAAGCGTCTCCTATTGAAAAGATCAAAATCGATGAGATGGCCTTTCGCTATCTCATCAATGATGATGCGATGGCTACAGAAAAACTTGCTGAGGGGATCCGAAAATTTGCTCACGACATCATCAAACTTGAAAAAAGAATCCGTGTACAACTGTAAGGGTCTATGTTCCGTTTTTTTAAAAAAATTCTCTCACCTTTTGCAAAAAAAATCAGGGATCTTTTTTCAAAAGTTCCTGATGATTCGACATTTGAGCATTTGGAACAGATTTTTTACGAAGCGGATCTAGGGGCTAAAACGTCGGCCGATTTAGTGGATAAGATTCGAGGTATCTGTAAAAAAAACCCGAAGATTGGCACAGAAGCCATCCTGGCCTTTGTGAAAAAAGAACTCCTCAGTGGGATAGTAACGCACGCCACTGCTCTTAAAAACCCGCATGTGATCCTCATGGTCGGGGTCAATGGGAGTGGGAAAACGACCAGCTTAGCCAAACTTGCCTCCCATTACATTCGGGAGGGGAAGAAAGTTTTGATTGCCGCGGGGGATACTTTTAGAGCAGCCGCGATTGAACAGCTAGAAAACTGGGCAAAAAAAATCGGCGCAGAGTTTGTTAAAAGCCAGCCGAATGCGAATCCAAGCGGAGTTGCCTTTGATGCGATTGCCGCAGCAAAAGCCAGAGGAATTGATATCGTTTTGATTGACACAGCTGGCAGACTACAAACCAAAACGGATCTCATGCATGAACTGGCCAAAATCAGGAAGGTTTGTCAAAAACAGATCCCTGAAGCTCCTCATGAAACGCTTTTTGTCGTCGATGCAACGATTGGACAAAACGCTATCGATCAGGCAAAAACCTTCCATGCATTCACCCCCATTACTGGCATCATCCTGACCAAATTAGACGGCTCTGCAAAAGGCGGGATTGCGATCGCAATGCAAAAGGAACTACAAGTCCCGATTTTGTGGATTGGTACTGGGGAACGGGAAGAAGATCTACTCCCCTTTGACCCTGAACGCTACGTATCAGACCTACTTATGTAAGAAACTGTTTGGCCGGCTGCAGTTTTGCCAAACCGAGCTTCTTCGTCGCCCCACTCCTATTGGGAATGGGTGCTTTTTTCACTCACACAAACTTGCCTTCATGGCCAGAGCTAAACATAGCCTTATACCATTTGCGAGAAATAAATTCATAAATTAGGGCCGTATAACATGTCATCTTTGAACGATCCTTTCTTGCTCATGTTTAAAAACATGAGCTGCAAAACGACCATTCAAATCTGCCACGTTACCCAGCCCTAATTTATGAATTTATTTCTCGCAAATGGTATTACTTTCGAAGGCAGAGAGGAGAACGACCCCCTCCCCGCACGCTGCGTGATCAAGACTCTCCCGAAGCATCAAGATAACCCAATCACTTCCACTTCTGAATTGAAATCGATTTCGAGGTCTTCGGCACTTTTCGCATCGATGAATCGATTCACCCGCTTATGATATTCGTAGCCTGTGCCCCCTGGGATCATGTGACCCATGATGAGGTTCGCCTTGATATCGAGAAGGTAATCTGTTTTGCTTTCCGATGCAGCTTCCGTAAGAACTCTTGTCGTTTCCTGGAATGAAGCGGCTGAAACAAAAGACTCTGTGCCAAGAGAAGCGCGAGTAATTCCAAGAAGCACAGGAGCTGCAGAGGCTGGTTTTCCACCCTCCTCCATGGTCTTCCGGTTCTGCTCATGAAAGGTCTTTTTATCCACATCTTCCCCGTGAAGGAAAGTCGTGTCACCTGGATCTGTAATCCGAACCTTTTGAAGCATTTGCCGGACGATAATCTCCACGTGCTTATCATTGATATCTACACCTTGGAGGCGGTATACTTCCTGCACTTGGTTGACAAGATATTTTTGAAGCTCACGCACACCGCAGATGTCCAAGATCTCCTGAGAGACGACAAGGCCTTCTGTGAGCTGCTGGCCTTTTACAACATTGTCCCCTTTTTGAACGATCAAGTGCTTTGTGAGAGGAATTAAGTGCTCTTCCTCCATACTTGTGACTTCGTCTCGGACAATAACAATCCGCTTATTCTTCTGCACATCGCGAAAGTCCACAACACCGTCGATTTTAGCGATTTCCGCTGCATCTTTGGGTTTTCTCGCTTCAAAAAGCTCTGCAACACGAGGAAGTCCCCCAGTGATATCCTTAGTTTTGATCGCCCCTCTGGGCAACTTAGCCAGAATCATACCTGCAGAGACATACTGACCTTCTTTCATCGAGATAACGGCTCCAGATGGAATCGCATAGGTACCAATCAGTTCGCTATACTCAGAGTCTGAGTAGATAGCAATCTGAGGATGGAGTTCTCCTCGGTGCTGCTTTACGATGAGCTCCACTTGGCCCGTTTGTTTATTGACCTCTTTTTGGGTAGAAATCCCCTCAACAAGATCCTCATATCTGACATATCCAGGTCTTTCGCAAATGATGGGGCTGCTGTGCTGTTCCCACTGTCCAACCTTTGTTTTCACGCGGATTTTTGCACCATCAGCAAAGAAGATGGCCGTTCCAAGCTCTACATTAAAGCTTTGAAGGGGCTCAATGGACTTGTTCCGAAGAAGTTTTTTATAATCTTCCAACGTTCTTCCTTCATCGCGCACAATGTGAAGAGATCCATTTTTATTGAGAACAAGCCAGTGGCCTTCCTCATTTTGAACCACTCTCAAATCCATGTAGACAAGGAGCCCATCGTGTTCCGTAACTAACTCTGGGCTCACGCCAGCAGAGGCAATTCCACCCAAGTGGAAGGTTCTCATTGTAAGCTGAGTTCCCGGCTCACCAATGGACTGTGCAGCAATGATTCCAATGGCTTCACCATGACCCACTAAATTGCCTGTCGCGAGGTTAAGCCCATAGCACTTTGCACAAATTCCCCGACGGCTTTCGCAAGTGAGAGCAGAGCGAATGCGCACCACCTCAATGCCAGCATCATCAATGGCTTCCGCCTGGTGTGTTGTTAACACATCGCCCGACCTGGCGAGAATTTTAACGCGATCACCCGGCATAAGGATATCCTCTAAAACGGTACGGCCATAAATGCGATCTTTAATGGGAAGAAGTTCTTCATTCCCCTGCTTAATAGCAGAGACTTCAATGCCATTTAACGTTCCACAGTCATCTCGAGTGATAATCACGTCCTGAGCAACATCCACAAGCCTTCGAGTCAAATACCCAGAGTCCGCCGTTTTCAAAGCGGTGTCAGAAAGACCCTTTCGCGCTCCGTGAGTTGAGATGAAGTACTCCATCACCGTCAGCCCCTCTCGGAAGTTCGCCGTAATCGGAGATTCGATAATCTCTCCTGAAGGTCTTGCCATCAATCCTCGAAGCGCTCCGAGCTGTTTGACCTGAGATTTCGTGCCTCGAGCTCCAGAGTCAACCATGAGATAAAGAGGGTTAAGTTCCCCTGAGGTCGTATCGTAAACCAATTCAAAAAGCTCTGCAGACAACCTGTCTGAAACATCCGTCCAGATACTGATGATCTTCGAGTGTCTTTCCCCTTCTGTGATAATTCCGTCTTCATACTGTTTTTTCACAATAGCGACGCGCTTGTAGGCCTCTTCGAGCTCTTTTCCTTTGCTAGGAGGAATCTTGACATCGCAGGTTCCCATAGAAAGTGCGGCTTTAGTTGCCTCGGCAAAGCCCAAATTTTTCATGTTATCCAAAAACTGAACCGTCGCTTCAAGACCGATCTTCTTGTAGCACTCTAGCACAAGCTCAGAAAGCCGTTTTTTACGAAGAACATAGTTTTGAAAGCCCAATTCTTTAGGAACAACAGTATTGAAAATGACCCTTCCCGGGGTCGTTTCAATAATTCCCCCATCAATGAGGACTTTGATTTTTTCGTGGACATGCAAACCTCGACCCAAATGGTCTAGACGATCTCCTTCCTTCCTATCAAACCAGTTATGGCTACCGCTGGAACTGAGGGCCATGAGAACTTCTTGTGGGTTGGCGAAGATTTTGACCTTCTTCTTCTCTTGCCCCGGCAAAGCAACAGGATCGTGCATCAAATAGTAAAGCCCTAAAATCATATCCTGAGATGGAACAGTAACAGGCCTTCCGGACGATGGAAGGAAAATGTTATCCGGAGCCATCATGAGCAGTTTGGCCTCCAGCTGTGCCTCAATCGACAAAGGGATGTGAACCGCCATCTGGTCCCCGTCAAAGTCAGCATTAAAAGCAGGCGTCACAAGTGGATGGATTCGAATCGCCTCCCCCTCTATGAGAGTTGGCTCAAAAGCTTGAATCCCCAAACGGTGCAGTGTCGGTGCTCGGTTGAGTAAGACAGGATGACCTTTAATAATCTCTTCGAGAACGTCCCATACTTCAGGCGCCTGTTTTTGAATCATCTTTTTGGCTGACCGAATCGTATAGACAAGCCCTAAATCTTTAAGCCTTTTCACAATAAACGGCTCAAAAAGATCGAGCGCCATCTTTTTTGGAAGACCGCATTGGTTCAAGCGAAGTTCCGGTCCCACAACGATGACAGAACGACCCGAATAATCGACGCGTTTACCTAGAAGATTTTGTCGGAAACGGCCTTGTTTTCCTTTGAGCATCTCTGAAAGAGCTTTTAAAGGACGATTTCCAGCTCCCATGACTGGATGGCCATGGCGGCCATTGTCAAAAAGGGCGTCGACCGCCTCTTGAAGCATTCTTTTTTCATTTCGAACGATCACGTCAGGAGTTTTGAGTTTGAGGATGGATCTGAGTCGATTATTGCGGTTGATCACCCTCCGATAGAGATCGTTTAAATCTGAGGTAGCAAATCTTCCGCCGTCCAGAGGAACTAAAGGTCTAAGATCAGGAGGGATGACCGGTATAACACCCAGTACCATCCAGTCTTGTTTATTTTGCGAAGTGGCAAAACCTTCAATGATCTTCAGCCTTTTAGCGAGTTTCATGCGAGCTTGCATCGACTTTGTCTTGCGAAGACGGTCTTTGAGGTCGATAACTAGCGCCGAAAGATCCTCTGTCCTTAGCAGCTCTTGGACAGCCTCTCCTCCCATTTTCACAGTGAAAGAATCTGCACCCCATTTTTCTTGGGCTTCTCGATATTCATTATCATTTAAGAGTTGTTTTTTTTGTAAATCGGTTTGCCCAGGACTGGTAACTACATACTCTTCATAATAAATCACCCTTTCGAGATCCGATGTAGACATCCCCAAGATATTTCCGATTCTTGAAGGCATAGTTTTGAAAAACCAAATGTGCACAACGGGCACCGCGAGCTCGATATGAGCCATTCGCTCCCTTCGAACTTTGGAAAGAGTGACTTCTACGCCGCAGCGATCGCATACGATCCCTTTGTGCTTAATCTTCTTATATTTTCCGCATGCGCATTCCCAATCGCGCGTCGGCCCGAAAATCTTCTCACAGAATAGGCCGCCTTTTTCAGGTTTGAAGGTACGATAGTTGATCGTTTCAGGTTTTTTAATCTCTCCTCTAGACCATGCATCACGAATTACTTCATCTGAAGCAATCTTAATGGTCAATTTATCAAACTGAGATCCCCTTACATCCTCATCAGCATCAAACATCTAGTTGTATCTCCCCAATTTTAACTCTAGCCAGGGGTGTTTAGTAGCCCCTGGAAAAAAACTATTCGACAAGTTCTGTGCGAATGTCGAGACAAAGCCCCTGCATTTCCTTCACAAGAACGTTAAACGACTCTGGCGTTCCCGCAACAAGCGTATTTTCACCTTTAACAATTGATTCATAGATACGCGTACGGCCAGCCACATCGTCAGATTTCACTGTTAACATCTCCTGGAGAAGGTGGGCAGCACCATAAGCTTCAAGCGCCCACACTTCCATCTCCCCAAACCTCTGTCCCCCCATCTGCGCTTTTCCTCCAAGAGGCTGCTGCGTGACTAAGGAATAAGGTCCAATCGAACGGGCATGGATTTTATCTGCAACTAAGTGGCTTAGCTTCAACATGTAGATATAGCCAACCACTACTCGATTATCAAATCTCTCTCCAGTACGGCCATCATAAAGATAGGCTTTCCCATCCTTAAACATCGTCTGAGATTTCATCATTTCCCAGATTTTGGACTCTGGGAACCCTTCAAAAACCGGGCTCCTTACATAAATTCCCGCCTTTTTAGCTGCATAGCCAAGATGGGTTTCTAAGAGCTGCCCCATGTTCATACGCGAGGGCACCCCAAGAGGGTTGAGGATGATCTCGATGGTTTCGCCGTTTGGCAAGTAGGGCATATCTGCCTCAGGGACAAGCTTAGCTACTACCCCTTTATTTCCATGGCGTCCAGCCATTTTGTCTCCCACTTGAAGCTTGCGCTTTGTGGCTACATAGACTTTTACTTGCCTCATGACTCCTGGATCAAGATCTGTATCCCCTTTTCTCATAAACTCGATTTCAGACTTATGATGCATTTGTAAGTTCTGATAGGCGAGTTCAAATTCACGCAAGGTTTTTTTCAGTTCCAGATAAATTTCTTTATCACTCATGAGAAGATCTTCTGCCTTTTCACTTTCTAGCAGTTCGATCATCTCTTGAGAGATCACTTGCCCCTCTTCAATGATCACTTCACCTGTCTTTCTGTGCATGATAGCCGCAGGAGCTTTTTCGTTAAGCAAAAGAGCCCCGAGCTTCTCGTGGAATTCCATCTGAAGTTCCGCTTCTTTTGTCTTGTAGTCGGAGTGGATATCTTTGATGCGGCTAGCCTCTTCAACGAATTCATCGTCAGTTTTTGACAAACGATCCCGTCTTGAAAACACTTTAACACCCATTACAACGCCTCTAGTCCCCGGAGGGGCTGTCAATGAAGCATCTTTAACGTCTGCAGCTTTTTCTCCGAAAATAGCCCTCAAAAGTCTTTCTTCAGGAGAGAGTTCCGTCTCCGATTTAGGAGTAATTTTCCCTACGAGAATGGAGCCTGGCTCTACGTGCGCTCCAATGCGTATAATCCCATCATCCCCTAGATCCTTTAGCATCTCTTCAGAAACATTAGGGATATCTTTCGTAATTTCTTCTTTTCCGAGCTTCGTATCTCGTGCAGTCAGCTCAAACTCTTCAAGGTAAATCGAAGTATAATAGTCCTCGCGAGTCAATTTTTCAGAAATGATAATCGCATCTTCATAGTTGTATCCACACCACGGCATGAATGCAACGAGCACGTTTTTACCCAATGCAATTTCACCTGTATCTGTTGCAGGACCATCTGCTAGCACATCCCCTGCAATGATCTTATCACCTACAGTACAAAGTGGTGTTTGGTTGATGCAGGTCCCGCTATTCGAGCGCATGAATTTCTTTAAAACATACGTCTTTTTATTGAGCGGGTTATCATTGGGAGCGACCACAATTTTGTAGCCGTCTACGTATTCAACAATACCATCTTCAAGCGCTACGACCACAGCGCCTGAGTCGCGAGCCGATCTTCCCTCAAGACCTGTCCCGACAATAGGGGCCTCAGCTCTTAAAAGAGGGACAGCTTGGCGCTGCATGTTAGATCCCATCAACGCGCGGTTCGCATCATCGTGTTCCAAAAACGGAATTAAGCCGGCGACAATGGATACAAGCTGCTTTGAGGAGACGTCCATGTGGGTAATTTTCGGCGTCTCAATCTCCATTGGCTCGCCTCTTTGGTGCGCCCAACAAAGGTTTTCTTTGAACATATTATACTGGTCAAGTGGGGTGGAGGCTTGAGTAATCACAAACTCCGCCTCTTGATCAGCTGTCATATACTCAATTTCATCTGTCACAACACCGTCGCGCACGATGCGGTATGGCGTTTCAATGAATCCAAACTCATTGATTTTTGCGAAAGTAGAAAGGGAGGTAATCAATCCGATATTAGGTCCTTCAGGCGTCTCAATAGGACAAATTCTTCCATAGTGAGATGCATGAACGTCGCGAACCTCAAATCCCGCTCTTTCGCGATTTAGGCCTCCGGGGCCTAAACAAGAAAGTCTTCTTTTGTGTGTAAGTTCTGAGATCGGGTTTGTTTGATCCATGAACTGAGAAAGTTGGGACCTTCCGAAAAAGTCTTTGAGAACACCAGCCAAACCTTTCGCAGAAACAATCTTTCCTGGAGTCATAGTATCTGATGAAAAATCAAAAAGGTTCATCCTTTCCTTAATGATTTTTTCCATGCGAGCAAGGCCTATACGGCATTGATTCTGAATCAACTCTCCAACGGAACGAACCCGCCGGTTGCCAAGATGATCAATATCGTCAACATATGCATTTTCATCGCCAAGCTTCAAGCGGATCAAATACTTCAATGCTTCAACGACATCCTCTTTTCTCAGAGTTACGGTGCTGAGGTCTTGTTCCGTCGTCCCTAAATTCATCTTGCGGTTGAGCTTGTAACGGCCAACCCTTCCCAAGTTATATCGTTTGGGATCGAAGAAAAGACGCATAATCGCAGATCTTGCATTCGATAATGTAGGCGGCTCTCCTGGACGAATTTTGCGATAGAAATCCTTCAAGGCAGACTCGTAAGAGTCGGTTGTGTCTTTCGAGAGCATTTTGATGACTGGATGAGTCTCATCGGCATCTTCAGCAATTCGAACGGCTTGAATGCCCTCGTCTACCATTCTCTTGAGCATGGCTGTTGTGAGCTTTTCTCCCGCTTTGCCAAACACAAGACCTGTTTCTACATCTACGACATCTTCAGCTAAGATTTTGCCGACCAGTTTGACAAAATCCTTATCAGACTTCACCTTGACTTTTACAGTTTCGAAAAACTCTTCAATGATATCTGCATCTGTCGAGTACCCCAAAGTCCGAATAAACGTCGACGCTAAAATTTTACGGCGCCGTTTTTTCCGATCGATGTAAATGTAGATGAGATCGCTGTTGTCAAAAGAAGCTTCCAACCAGCTTCCTCGATAGGGAATGATCCGAAAAGAATAGAGGATTGTTCCCTTGGGATGCCTTTCTTGCTCAAATGCAATGCCAGGCGAGCGATGTAACTGAGAAACGATAACCCTTTCTGCGCCATTGATAACGAATGTCCCCTTATCAGTCATAACAGGGATAGTTCCCATATAGACTTCTTCTTCTTTGATGCCTGTTTCATCTGTAAGACGAAACTTTACTTTCAGGGTTACATTATAGGTAATTCCTCGGCGGATACACTCTTCAGGAGAATATTTCGGCACGCCTAAATTGTAAGATAGAAATTCTAAAATCGTCTTTTCATCGTAAGACTTAATAGGGAAAATTTCGCTAAACACCTCTTGAAGTCCCGCACTTTCTCGCTCGTGAGGTAAAAGATGGGATTGCAGAAATTGATTATAAGACTTAATCTGAATTTCGATTAGGTTGGGAAGATCTATGATTTCTTCCCGTTCACGAAAACTCACCCGTTTAGGCGGCTTTTTTAGCATGTGTTTCGCTCCTCAGAATGTTCAAAATAAAAATGTGCCAGACAGGGAACTACAGAGCCGCCCCTTTTATTTCTAGACAGCTCCTAAGTACCCCTGCATTGACAGTATAACTAGATTCGTGTTTCTTTTGCTGCAAAATTTTTTACAGGCCCGTTAATTTAACCTTACCGCCGGCAGCCCCAACCTTCTTTTTAATTTCTTCTGCTTCAGCTTTTGGCGCAGATACTTTGAGGTCTTTTGGCGCCCCTTCCACTAGGTCTTTCGCCTCTTTCAAGCCCAGTCCAGTGACTTCTCTTACCGCTTTAATAATGGAAATTTTCTTATCATCTGCTACAGGTCCCTCAAGAGTCACTCTGAAATCTGTCGATTCAGCAGTTGCAGCAGCACCTTCGGCCACAGCCCCAGCAGCGGCAGGTGCCATTGCAACAGCAGCTGTCACGCCCCATTTCTCTTCAAGTCTCTTTTTTAACTTCGCCATGTCTAAGACAGTTAATTTACTCAATTTTTCTACAAGATCATCTAATTCTTGACTCATGGTTCTCCTAAAATCTTATTGTTCAGTTTTTTTCTCTATTACAGAGAGCGGCCCAGACATAATAGCTTCTATGACAGATAGCAGTTGTGACATCGGTGATGTGAAAAGTCCGAGGAGTATCGCTCTCATTTCGTCGAGTGTCGGCAGGTTAGAGAGTTCCTCAACTTCTGCCCCTGGTAATAATTTTCCATTCATTTGGCCGTAGAGGAGTTTGCAAAAACTGTCATGGTCCTTAGAAAACTTGACCAGTGCCTTGGCAGCGGCCATTGCATCTTCTTGGTTGACGAAGATCACACCGATATGTCCGGCTAATACTTCCTCATCAATGTGGATGTTGGACAATGCGGCCGCTTTGATAAAGAGACGCTTTTTGACTACTTCAAACTCGCTGTGCGACTTTGACAAAAGCAATCTAAAATCCCAGGACATATTCGGGTGCAATTTCACATAACTCGCTACCAAAAACGCCTTAGAAGCATCCATCTTGTCCTTGATTTCATCTAAAAGGAGCTGTTTTTCTTTTCTCATGTTTGACTCCCTTATGCCAACTGAATAGATTGAAGATCAATTTTTAAGCCGGGTCCCATCGTTGAAGAAAGGTACAAGCTTCTAAAATATGCGCCCTTGGCAGCGGCAGGTTTTGCCCTGGAAATTGCGTTCAGCAAAGAAAGTAAATTTTCCATAAGGCTTTCCTTTGGAAAAGAAGCTTTTCCTACTGCGGAATTGACGTTCCCAGTCTTATCGACTTTAAACTCGATCTTACCCGCTTTGAGCTCGCGAACAGCTTTAGCAACATCTGTCGTTACAGTCCCTGCTTTGGGAGTAGGCATCAGGCCACGAGGCCCCAAAATTTTCCCGAGTTTTCCAAGTTCCCGCATCATGTCAGGGGTCGCTATGAGGGCGCCGAAATCAGTCCAGCCGCCTTTAATTTTTTCAACGAGCTCATCACCACCGGCATGATCGGCTCCTGCAGCTAATGCTTCCTTAATCTTGTCTGCCCTTGCGATAACAACGAGAACCACTTTCTGTCCTGTCCCATGCGGCAAAGTGACCGTACCTCTGACTTGCTGGTCCGATTTCTTTGGATCAACGCCAATTTTAAGCATGAGATTCAAAGATTGGTCGAACTTGGGCGCTGGACATTTTTTAAGTAGAGTTACAGCTTCCTCCAGTGAATACTCTCGACCTACTTCCACAAGCTTGTCTACTTCCTTCATTCTTTTTGAACGCTTCGTCATCCCACCACCTCCACGATATCGACGCCCATGGAACGCGCAGTTCCCATAACCATCATCTCAGCCGCTTCAACGGAGACAATTCGTAAATCGTCGGCTTTGGCTTGCGCAATTTTTCTCACCTGCTCTTTTGTGAGCTTCCCCACCTTGTCACGATTGGGGATTGCCGATCCCTTTTCCAATCCGAGCTCTTTGAGGATCATTCGAGAAATCGGTGGTTTCCGAGTGATAAACGTAAACGATTTATCTGAATACACGCTGATTAAGCAAGGGAGAATGTCTCCCGCTTGGTCTTGTGTTTTTGCATTGAATTCCTTACAGAAAGCCATAATATTGATCCCGGCAGCACCTAGAGCTGGGCCGATTGGCGGAGCTGGATTAGCTTTCCCTGCAGAAATTTGCAATTTAATAGTTTTAACGAGTTTTTTTGCCATTTGCTGTTTCCTTTACGGGCCGCCTTTAGACGGTCCTGGTGAGTATTTACGAGAAGGGGCACTTCTCTCCTCATGTTCATGCCAAATTACCCCGTATTTTCGGCAGTAGCTTGCTCCACTTGCCAAAATTCGAGGTCGTCGACTCGCGTATCTCTTCCAAAAATGGAAACCATAACGCTGAGCCTTCCTTTTTCATGGTTTACTTCAGTCACAACCCCAACGAAGTTCACAAAGACTCCATCTGTAATCTTGACTCGGTCCCCTACATCGACCTTATGCTTCTGTACCACTCCCTTCTCGCGATCTTGGAGTTCTTGCATGATGTCATTCACCTCTTTTTCAGTTAGAGAGGTGGGTTTTTCGCCTCCGAGAAAGTCGATCACGCCCGGAGTATCTTTAATATAGGCCCAAGTGTCATCTGTTAAATGCATCCTGACCAAAAGATATCCTGGCCACATCCGCTTTTCGCTAATTTTTTGCTGTCCCCTCTTGACTTCAGAGATATTTTCCGTCGGGACTAAAATCTCAACAATATCTTCTGCCAAGCCTTTTTTTGAGAGAAACTCTTCAATGGCCTTTTTTACTTTTTTTTCGTGACTCGACATTACTTGAACAACATACCACTTATGCATAGACATTCACCCAAACATCATCCGAACTAAGTTACTAGCGCCATTCAAAGCCCCATGAATCAAGAGATCTACCGCGTAGATCGCCAATCCAAAAACGAAAGTCGCAATGATTACAGCCTTCGTGCAAGAAATCAACTCCTCTTTGGAAGTCCATGTCACCTTCTTGAGTTCATTTTGCACCTCACGAAAATAGGATACCTTTTTCTTTTCGCGCGCGATCGACGACATGCCTCTTCCTCCCAGTAAGTTTTTCTTATTTCTTCGAGTGCGGAGGGATTTGAACCCCCGACCGGCAACTTTGGAGATTGCTGCTCTACCAGCTGAGCTACACACCCCAAAAAGCGGGGGATCCAACACCCCCAAACTTTTTCTACTTTATAATTTTTGAAACCGTTCCGGCGCCAATGGTTCGGCCCCCTTCACGAATCGCAAAACGCATTCCTTCTTCCATGGCAACCGGAGCAATGAGCTCAGCAATGAACTCGACGTTATCACCGGGCATTACCATCTCTGTCCCTTGAGGTAGCTCAACCGTTCCCGTTACGTCGGTAGTTCGGAAATAAAACTGCGGTCTATATCCAGTAAAGAAAGGCTTATGGCGTCCCCCTTCATCTTTAGTGAGGACGTACACAGTTCCTTGGAACTTGGTGTGGGGTGTACATGTGCCTGGAGCCGCAAGAACCATCCCTCGCTCAACGTCATTTTTATCAATGCTTCTTAAGAGAACCCCGACGTTTTCTCCAGCCAGAGCTTCGTCTAGAGTTTTCTGGAACATTTCAAGGCCTGTAGCAACGCTCTCGCGAGTCTCTCGGAGGCCCACTACCTGGATCTTGTCGTTAACTTTGATTTTGCCTCGCTCTACTCGCCCCGTTACAACTGTACCGCGACCGGAAATCGAGAAAACGTCTTCAATGGGCATAAGAAAAGGCTTATCCACTTCGCGCATCGGTGTTGGAATCTTTTCATCCACCGCTGCCATCAATTTAACGATGGATTCAACGTATTGAGGATCCCCTTCCAGCGCCTTAAGAGCAGAACCTCGAATAATGGGCACATCTTTATAGCCTTTGGACTCAAGCAACTCAGAAAGCTCCATTTCCACAAGCTCTACAAGCTCCTCATCCCCTTTGCCGATCATATCCATCTTGTTGAGAAAAACAACAACAGCAGGGACGCCAACCTGACGCGCGAGAAGAATATGCTCTTTCGTTTGCGGCATAGGGCCATCTGTAGCAGCCACAACGAGAATCGCTCCGTCCATCTGAGCAGCACCTGTAATCATGTTCTTGACATAGTCAGCGTGACCTGGACAATCTACGTGCGCATAGTGACGACTGCCTGTTTCGTATTCGACATGCGATGCATTAATCGTAATGCCTCGAGCCTTTTCTTCCGGAGTATTGTCGATGGAGCTGTAATCGCGAAACTTGCCCCCTCCTCTGTCAGATAAAACCTTTGTAATGGCAGCAGTAAGCGTCGTCTTGCCATGATCGACGTGGCCAATTGTTCCAATGTTTACGTGAGGTTTCGTTCTCTTAAAAGCTTCTTTTGCCATTATTAAATTTCCTCCATTCGGCTCTAGAATTCATTTTTGCCCAAGATAGGAATCGAACCTACGACCACTTGCTTACCATGCAAGTGCTCTACCACTGAGCTACCTGGGCGTACGTCCTGGGAACACCATCTTCCCCGATCCCCTTGGGGGGAGTTCAAAAACACGCAAGTATATGGCACTTGGGACAATAAAATCAAACTTTTTCCAACCAAAAACACAACAGCTTATTTTTGACGGTATACAATACGCGCCTTGGTCAAGTCGTAGGGAGACATTTCAACCGTGACGGAATCGCCGGCATAAACGCGAATGTTACGCATGCGCATTTTCCCGCTTAAGTGGGCAATTACCTGCATTCCGTTCTCCAGCTGCACGCTAAAGGTCATATTGGGCAAGAGTTCTTCGACCTTGCCTTCCATCTTGATTGTTTCTTCTTTCGACATATGGTTTTTGGCTTAGAAATGCTCCTTATGACACAAGATTTGATTATTAAAGTCAATGACTATTAATCCCTTCTCCTATAAAATCAGACCTAACTTATGAGCGAATCCCTACAAAAAAAGTCTGATGCTATTAAAAAAAATTTCGCTTCCCTTTCCAAACAGCAGCATTACGATCTTCTGATTCAAATGGGACAACAACTCCCGCCGTTCCCCTCCCTTCTCAAGATAGAAAGCTCGATCGTTCCTGGCTGCCAAAGCACACTCTATCTCCATGCGACTTCCTGCGATGGTAGGATATCTTTTGTGGCCCACTCTGAGGCGCTTATCTCTGCCGGCCTTGCAGCTTTACTGGTCTCCCTATACTCTGGAGAGTCTCCAGAAACAGTCCTCACTTCTCCTCCAGTCGTGATCGAAGAGTTGCAACTCACGTCCAATCTTTCCTTGAACCGCTCGAACGGCCTAGCTAATATCTATTTGAGGATGAAGCAGCTGGCTCTTGCATTCCTCATCAAGCAGTAGTTTTCTCGATTCACCTCTTGTTTTTTTTAACCAATCAGGCTATCTTGTAGCAGTCAAAAAAAAGAGTTTGCCATATGCCTATTCAACCAATACAGTTGCCGTTGAACCATTATTTGACTGAAGTTCCCTCGGAGCGTGCGACCTCTTTGCACCGTAAAGGACTTCTTTATGGCATCATTACGAAGACTGCTTGGGTGGCGATTGCGGCTATTATGGCAGCTCTTTTCTATGTCAGCTACATGGGCGTTGTGTTAACAGCAACTCGCTTTATGATCTTGGGTGGACTAGTCCTGTTCACTCTACCACTGTCTTTCGGCCTTTCCAAGTTTCAGCTTCTTTCTGATCATTATTTTTTTCAAGCCAACATGGAAAGCGATGTAGCGAAACAGCTGAAAAAAATAGAAGATTGGGGGCCCGTCCAAATCGAGCAATTTTTACAAGAGCATGGGCTCCATTCAGCCTCCCTCCCTTGGGACAATTTGCGACAGCTCAATCAAGAGGAGCCTTTACGAACCCTTTTACCACTCATTGCACGTTATCAGTTGCTAGAAGAATCGGGGCAACAGGCTAATAGCGCTGCGAAAAACGCCTTAGCTTACAAAATGGATGACGCTTACTTCCAGAATCTAGCGGAAAAACTGAAAAAACCCTTCGACAGCCTAGAAAAACGCACCCACCGTTTACAACACTACGTGCATGCTTATAATGCCTTCGAAACTGTAGCGCTACCAAAGTTCATGGAGGCTGCTCTGGTTCTCCAATTGATCCAACAACCACAAAAGAATTTCTCCTTATCGGAAGTCGGGGAAATCCACAGCAAGGGCTATGACGAGCGCTGCTTTGATCGCACCTTTGAGCCAAAAAACGACGATTATTTTGTCTTTCGTCCTGAATATAACCGACCACCCATTGCACTCACGAAAATTGAGAACAACTTAAACCCCGTAGAGATCAGGCCGCTGATTTTTCCAAATCTAGTATAAAGAAGTAATCTCTTCCTGCTGTCCCCCTGTAATTTGGACAGATCCATCGTAGTGAATGAGGACGTCGGTTTCTAAGCGAATCCCAAATTCTCCAGGGAGATAAATCCCAGGCTCAATAGAAAAGCAACTCCCCGGAATCAGTGGACGAATATCGTGCGTCTCTAAATTATCTATATGGGCTCCGCTACCATGTAAAGTCCTCTCAATACTGTGGCCCGTTCTGTGCGTAAAATACTTTCCAAAACCCGCGGCTTGAACTACTTCTCGTGCCGCATCATCTACCTCCCACCCCTCAATTCTTTGTTTTTTTTGAAAGCATTCTTGAATCAATTCTAAAGCTCTCAGCTGAGCCTTACGCACAACACCAAAGATTTTCTTCTGTTTTTCACTAGGTTCGTGCGCTGCCACTGCCACGCGAGTAATATCTGCAAAAATAGCATCTTCCCTCTTCTCCTTCGCCCAGAGATCGATCAAAATCAAATCACCCATTTGGATGACGCTCGAAGAGCTCTTTAGAGGTTGATAGTGGGGATCCGCGCTATGAGCATTCACTCCAACAATCGGGGGATGATCTGTCACCATGTGCCGCACAGTAAATTCCTCTATAATTTTTTGTTGGACATCGTATTCTCTTAGTGTTTTTTTGTGAGTCAAAAGCTGAGCGATCCAGGCCCATACGTCTTGGAGGATGCGATCTAATGCCTTGCCTGCTTGAATTTGGCTTTCTATTTGTCTTGGGCTAAGCGTAGAAGTGAATTGTGCAAGAAAATCTGCAGAGCTCACAACTTCTACACCAAAGGAACGGATTTGATCCACAGTACCAGCATCGACCCTGGAGACATAGGGGATGGTATTGTTTGGAGAATACTCCATGGCCACCCGGCGTTTCCCCCTCAACATGTCCGCTAACTGTTCTTCTAGGGATTGCCAAGACGTATACATCTTCATCTGTCCTGGGTGTGCATCGAGAATGTGAGGCTCGATTCCGTGAACGAGTTTGATGGGCTCTCCCTCTTTTGGAATCCAATAGAAAAATCTACGTGTCGTAGTTGTCTTGTCGGGGATTTTCAGACAGATGTGTGCCAGTTCATTGGTCTTTCGAAAATCATAAAGAAGCCAGCCATCGAGATGCAGTTCTTTGAGATATTTTTGGGCTTTTTTCACAAAATTCATCGATTTACACTCTGAATTAAGGCGGCCGCTGCGGCTACGCGGAGAATCGGAAAAGGCTCTCTTAGCACTCCGACCAAAAAGCTGAAAGATTCTATATTTCCAATTTTCCCCAAAGCCTCCAAGATATAGAGTTTTTTTTCATGATCAGCGCCAGAATAAGCTCCTTGAAGTTCACGAAGTACCGATGCATCCTTGCCAAACATAGCCAATACTAGGCAAGCTTGCAGCCTGACATTGGGGTCCTGATCATCTAAAAGCTGTTTCACAACTTCAAGGGCAGTCTCATCCCCTTCATGAAGTAAAGTCGCAGCAGCAAAACCAGAAATCCCCCAGCTTTTCTTTTGCAAAAAAGTTTTGATAGCAAGAAGAGCCCTTGAATCTTCCACAAGCGCTAACAGAGCCACAAGGTTAAGACGCGTCATCTGGTCTTGCGCTTCAGGAAAGTTGGGAATCTGGTCTTGGTAGCGCACCTGGGAAGGGGCTAGGGTGGCAAAAAGAGGGTTAGGCGCATGATCCATCATCAACATCCTTTTTTCCTTTTCTAGAAAGGTACAAAGGAGATCTGAACACTTGGCAATCTCCATCCTTTGCCCCAACAGCCCCAAGGCAATATTTGCCAAAACATAAGAATCTTTCGACTGTTCTAATGTTTGAAGGCTAAGAGCCACACCTTTTTTTCCCAAAGAAGCAAGCGCAGCTGCCGCCATGCGCCGATTTTCTGGCAGAGAGTCATCTAGCCACTTTGCTAAATGTTGTGCACCAAGAGGGGAATCGATGTGCATTGCAGCCCAGCTCGCCGTAATCGCCACCGCAGGATCCATGTCTTCTAACGCTTCTATAAGAGCGCCTTCGTCCCCTAAAGCGTACATCCCAAATACATTAAGGGCAGCAATACGCACAGCGGGGTTTGTATCTCGTATCAATGGAATCAAAGCTGCTTCTACTCCGTTCATTGCAAAATGGGCCGCAATAGAACACGCAAGATGTCTCAGCCCCGCCCGATTGCTCGACGCGAGAGTGTGAAACTCCTCCAGTGAAATCGTTTCATAGATTTCTAACAAAGAAGCAATAGCAAGCCCCCTTTCCTCGAGATTTGTTTTGGCAGCCTGAACCAGTTTTTGGAGCTCAGGCGCAAGATGCTTCATTTTTAATATCCCGATGGCTTTGATTATCTCGAGTCTTACCATCCAAACTTTTTCATCGTAAAATAGCCTTTCAATCTCATCCCTTAAAGGAGCATCTCGAAAGTGGCCTGCCATTTGAATCGCAATAGAGCGGATCACTGCATTGGAGTCTCGCATCATTTTGAGAAGGATCGGTATAGCTCGGACATCCTGCGTAAAAAAAGATCCTACCATCGCAGCCAGCTTTACCCCGTATTGCGAAGACCGAACCCCCTTTTTGAGAACTCCCCAAGCCATTTCTTCTAACAGGTTTCGATCGTACAATACATTGGCATCCTTCAAAGTCAACTGATGAAAAAGATCTAACGCCTCTTCCTCTTTTCCATTGATGGACAACGCTTCAATCAAACTTTTTTTTACCTGAGAAGAATGGGGGTAGAACACAATCAGTGCTTGCGCTTCTTGGAGGGCGGAAGGAGCGTCCTCGATTAATAAGTGCGCTTGAACACGCCGAAGTCCTTCTTCTTCAGGGATATCTGCGGCGATAAGAGCTGCAGCCAGGCCGAGTTTTAGAAGCATTTACACCCTCATTTTCTTTTTGTTATACTACCTGCGCTTGAATTGCAATATACGACCTCCCACCATTACCTCTTGTATAATTCAGGGTTCGTCGCTTTTCAGGATTATTTTGAGTCACGTTCGGTATATTACCCCAGAGCCCCTAAAGTTCTTCCTCCAATCAAATGGAAATGAAGATGATAGATTTCTTGGCCTGCATCAGAGCCATTGTTTGTGAGCAGACGGTATCCGTCCTCAATCCCCTTTTCTTTTGCGATGGCTTGAGCCACTCTGATGATTTCAACAATTAAATCATAGTCTTTGACATCTTGGATTTTCGCAATCTCCTGCTTGGGCATAATCAGGATATGCACTGGAGCGATAGGATGGATGTCTTCAATCGCTAAAATCCTCTCATTTTCGAATACTTTGCGCGCTGGCAGCTTGCCTTGAATAATTTTCCCGAATATCGTGCTCATGCTTTGTCCCATATTTTACCTAGAGCCTTTAGGGCGTCTTGCTTGGTTTCCCAAACCGAAATGAAACGCCCTTTATGACAAAAAATAGCGCCTGGTATTCCGCTGATTTTTTTAAACTCTTCCCCATGCAATCCTGCCCATTCAGAGGGGTGCGCTTTCCTCACTTTCATTCTTTCAGAAAGACTAGGTGGAACCCCTCTTAGCTTCCAGTGGTGTTCGGTGGGCATGATGACAAACTCCGCAGGATGGGTTTCTCCTCCCAATTCAAAGAAGTTCTCCAACCAAGGAATAGATTCGTCAAACATCAACACTCTTCTCTGGTCGGCCATGGCTTGCTGCACCTGACTGCGACACCGCATAGTATAGGCATGTCGTTCTTTTAGCCTGGACAAATGGCCTAAAGCAAAATCGACAGCGCGCAAAAAAGCCACGTCCATTTTTTCTCTTGAAACATTGTACTCGATGGGCATGAAATTGGAGATGACCTGCGAAAAAGAGGTGACGCCAGGTTCTAGTTTAGAAAGGCCGTTGTCGTGGGCATCAATCCCCATGATAAGCGCTTTGTTAAAATAATCAAAGAGGTGTGGTTCTAGTAGATTCTGTTCCTTTAAGTAGAATAGCACCATACCGGCGCTACTCAAAGGGCCTTGGTACTCAACCTGGTGATGGTCAAACCTTCTTTTAGATGAAGAATAGATTCCTCCCACATCACAAACAAAATCACACTGATCTAATACTCCTGGATCGCGAGTCCGGTAGATTTTGTCCCGATCAATTAAATTCACGAGAAGTAAAAGAGAACAAGCAGTCACTTCATCTGCATGAAATGACCCATCATGAGTGCCCAAACTACGAGGTTCCATCTTCACTACCTGAGCCGGATCAAGTCCAGCTGGAGGAGTATAGTCTACCAACGTCAAGAAATGCAATCATTATTTTGTAGCAGCCATTCCCGCTGTAGCTGGAATGGCCGACTCTTTCTTAGGCTTGCTTTAAATGTTTGCTTAGAGCACCCGCCATTTTTAACATGTTGATTGGACGATCTCCTAATACGGAGCCAAGCTTCTGGTCTGGATTAATCATGCGACGGTTTTGGTTATCTTGTAATTTATTCTTCTTAATATATGCCCACACTTTTTTCATGACTTGTGGACGAGAACATTTTTTAGTTCCACAGACCGTGGCAAGCGATGCTGAAAGATGATAGTTCATCTTCATCAGGCCTGAAGCTTTTCTTTTTTTAGCAGGTTTTTTTCGAGATGTTTTTTTTCTAGTGGTTTTTCTTGTTGCTTTTCTTTTGGGAGTTTTTCTTTTGCGAGTAGTTTGCTTAGCTTTTCTTCTTTTTCTTACTGCCATATTGCTTTCCTTCTTGTTTGTTCCGGTAAGAGATATTTTTTATCTCTAGTCTTCTAATTGTCTGTGTAAATTTTTTTGAGAATTCAAGCAAGGCTTTTTTCTTAATTTCTGTGGCTTTAGAAGGGTAAAAATGACCAAAGTCCAGTAAAAAATACCCTTCCTGTGAAATTTGTGACGTCAGATCTTCTTAAAACTCACATTGTATGCGAGCTGTGAGACCCTGCATATAGATCGACTCTCCACTCGATGTGGCCGCTGCAGAAAAGCCTGAAGGCAGCATAATAGAGGCGAGATGCCAGAACTCATTGAGTTCCCATCCCACAAAGAAGTTGGTAAAAAATTGGTCATTACAAAAACATTTTTCCCATCCTAGCGCTAACATGAGTTGCATGTGCGGTACTACGGCCCAGCACTCCTCGCTTAAATCCACACCCGTTTGATCGGGAATTCCATTTACGGCTTGTGAGGTCATTGCATGAGACTTGCCTTTCCCGTAAAGAAGAGAAAAGGCTAAGTTAGATAGGAAGTGAAACTTTGTGCCTCCGAAATACCATTTCGTGTTCATCCCCAGGCGAGGCCCTGTTCCCCAATATTTGATCCGGGTGCGGTATTTGCCAGGAGTATCGATGGCAAGTAAAGGCAAGCCAGGATTTTGAGATTTCGCATCTGCTGCGAACCAGCGATGAATCCAAACAGTTTCAGAGCTGATATAGGGCCTGAGCGCAAGGGCATTGCTTACATAAAAAGCTCTGCCTAGGTCGACATTGAACGCATTATAGTTGAGTTTCCAAACTGTTTTAATAAATCCCACATTGAACGGCACTGCGTTTAAGAATATAGGAATGAGTCCTAGGTTCACGTCATTTGTTGGAACAGAAAGAGAATCGGTGCTGGAGTTGTGATAGTAGGTCCAATATCCTACTAAATCCCACTGATCGTGATTTAGGTTATACCCCACTCCTAAGCGAACGCCAGGGTCTGAACTGGTATCGAGCGTTACAATGCTGCCGTGATCGAGGATTTCAGAAGAGTTGTTAAAGGCGTAGCGGATCCCTTGCTCTTCACCTGCTTGCCACCAGAGGAAATCTGCAAAAGCGACCCACCCATCTTTACAAGTGCAACCTCTAGCGGACGGGGTGACGTCTTTACAAAGGGGCAAGCTGGGCTGAGAAGCGGGAGAACAGCAGGAACCTTCCTTGCGGCAACACGTTTTCTTTTTGCAGGGTTTTTTCTCTTTGCAGGACTGGTTCTGCAAGCAACACTCAGCTTTTTTACACGGACCTTTTGTCGCGCAGCTCGGATTGCATTCGCGTTTGCAACATTCCACCTCTTTTTGGGCTGCAATTGCGCCACTTTCATCGTCAGCAAGCAAACTCCCTACTAAGAGTAGACAAGAAATGGCTAAAAACTTACCAAACATGATATCTCTCCTTTTTTTTCGACTTTAATGGTATCAAGGATTTTTAATAAAGTTTTTCCTAGATTCGGTATGCAACAAAATTTTATAAAAAGGGGGCTATATGTCGCTGGACGTGATAACAAATCTGAAGAACATAGGACGTCAATCGGGCAATGTATTAGTAGATAGGGGGAACAGCTTTACTCTTAGAGGGAATATGGCATCTATCGCTTTAGAGGTTCAAAAAATATTAGAGCAGTATGAATACTCAAAGAAGGTAAGTTCCATAGGTAAGCAGCTGTCAGGAACATGGACACAAAAGGACCCTTCGCTTCATATTTTCCATACATCCAATCACGTGACGATTTATTGTTTTAGAGGCCTCAAGGCCTGAGTTCATGCTTCGCGAGGCTTTTAGAGTGGAGGGGAGATTCTGAGCTTGATCATTATTGGGGCTCGTGGTACCATTCAACCCAATTTTCGATGCAATTCTCACTTCGAGTTTTATGTTCCTTGTGAGTAGCCTCGAGGCTAAAAAAGGGGGGGATGGACTGCCATTTCTGCCTGTTTTTAGAAAAACGTGTGGCTGCTACTAGGCGTTCTTTTTTGCCGGTTTTTTAAAGCTCATTGAAGATTTCCCGCGCAGCTGAAAAATGATAGATAATTTTTACCTACAAGGAAGGGGCTTCCGTGACATTTGATAGTTTTGGACTTTCTCGAGAGATTTTACGCGCTGTGGAAGAGCAGGGATATACAACACCTACAGAGATACAATCTCAGGTGATCCCTCTTGTTTTGAACAAAAGGGATGTGCTGGGGCAAGCACAGACAGGAACAGGGAAAACAGCGAGCTTTATGCTGCCACTGCTTCATTTACTGGATGAAGGCCAAAGTTCTTATAAACCCAGGGCTTTGATCCTTACTCCCACAAGAGAGCTCGCAGCTCAGGTTCATGACCACGCGCGCCTTGCCAGTAAGTACCTTCGTCTGAAATCTACTGTTGTTTTTGGAGGAGTTTCGATTCATTCTCAGATCGCAAAGCTCAGGAAGGGGGTAGATCTGCTGGTGGCAACTCCAGGGCGCCTGCTCGATCATGTCAATCAAAGGACCGTTGATTTGTCCTCGATTGAATATTTAGTATTTGATGAAGCAGACTGTATGCTCGATATGGGCTTTATTCACGATATTCGCAAAATTATAGCTTGCCTACCTAAAAAGCGGCAGACGTTATTTTTCTCAGCGACTTTTTCAAGAAATATCGAACAACTGGCGGAAGATTTATTGCATCAGCCTAAAACAGTGCAAATTGCCCAAAAAAATGCCGTTTCTGACCAAGTTAAACAAGTTGTTTATCCTGTGGATCGATCTCGCAAGCCTGAACTCATGTGCCATTTGATTACAGCTCATGGTTGGAAGCAGGTACTCGTATTTACGCGAACAAGATGGAGTGCTAATCGACTGTGTGATCTATTGAATCAACGCGATATTCAGTCCGATGTCATCCATGGCGATAAGAGCCAGGCTGCACGTTCGAAAGCGCTCATGCATTTTAAACAGGGCCGGACCCGGATTTTGGTTGCAACAGATGTTGCTGCTCGCGGCCTCGATATTCAGCAGTTGCCCCATGTAGTCAATTATGAACTTCCCACCGTAGCGAGCGATTACGTGCATAGGATCGGACGCACTGGCCGCGCTGGGAACCAGGGAGAAGCTGCTTCGCTGGTTTGTGTGGACGAGCTCAAACTGATGCGCGACATTGAAACGCTCATTCAGAAAAAGCTCGATCGGATCCTCTTGCCTGGTTATGAAGTAGATAAAACCATCAAGCCTGATCCTATTCGAGGTCAACGAGGAGGACCGCGAGGGGGACAACGTAGGGAACAACGCCCATTTCCCTCAAGGTCCAAGCATTTTCAAAAAAGAAGATTCTAGTCGCAAGAAGCTCCGCTAGCGTAGAGAGCTTGAAACGTTCACTGAGCTATTTTTTCCCTTTGCTGTGCTCATATTTTTGATCTTTTTAGCATCTAGATCAAAATCTTTTAAAGCAATCCATTGAATGGTTTGGTCTTCATAGGATTTAAAATAGTAGCGGAGCCGACTGGGGTCCTTCACTGTTGTGATCAGGGTGTAGTCCGTGGCAACCTGATCTCCCATTTTTTGTCTTGCCACGCCAATCGGGATGTCAAATTGGTTCAAAATATGAAAAGTCTGGCTGACGAGCTCTTCAGCATTGCGGACAGAATAGGCAAGGGAAGAAAAGAGGGAAGCGCGCACAAATCTTGAAGGGGGTGTAAAATCGCCAGGCAGCCCTACCATCCCTGAGCCTTGCCCGAAGGGGGCTAAATCAACGTTTCTTACAGTAATGGAATTACTGTTAAAGGGGGTTAAGTTGATAAAGTTACGCAGGTTTGTCAAATGCCAATCAAAGGTAGGAGAGTTGGTGATAGCGCCAATTTTATTGTCATAGATAACAAGAGTTCCTTGAATGGGTTCTACCACTAGAGCATTTCCCTGCTTGTCGTAAATGATGTAATGAAAGGGAGCAGGAACGGAGCCCCATCCCTCGATCACGGTCGGGGCTATGATGATAGAATCTAGCGCAGCTTTTACTTCACTTAGCGAAGCGAACTGGGTTAGGACCCAGTTAGGAAATTCGACGGGAGAGATCGCTTTGGATTGATTGGATCTATTGACGGACGTATAACCTGCAAAGCCAGGAAAATAAAAAGCCCCACAGGCTAGGCCCATCTCATTCATTCCATCCATGACTACCTGATCTTCAAAGCAATACGCCCCTAACACTGCATATTTGGAAGTATAATGTAGGCCGCTACCGATAGAAGTTTTCCCTACAAAGGCATAATTTCTAGGGATGACGCAGGCGTACATCTCGATGAGAGATCCGAATTCGACGGTTCTTCCATTGACAGAAGTGCCATCTTGTGCGGTCATTCGGATGCCCGTACAGGCATGCGAAGCTATTGTTACACTCAACATTACAATGAAAATTTGTGAAAAATAGCGCAAGATCCCCTCTAGTTGTAACCCCCACCTTTATACTGAAGTAAATGATTTTTTTAAATAAAAAATAGGGTCTTGAACTGGACTTTGCTCATTTTCTGCGGGCGCTTTTCGGTAGGCCCCTGGTATCTTCATTTCGTATGGCCAAAATCCAGTTGAGGCAAGCCTCGGTTTTTGTTACTCTATACGCACTATGATTTTGCCGCCCATCCATGATGGGGAAGATAAAAGTTCTCCCCTTAAAAACTGTATCCGAAACAACTATAAGCACCTTCGGAAATGGGCCAAACGCATGAATACGGACTGTTTTCGCTTATACGATCGAGATATCAAGGAATATCCCTTAGCAATTGATCTTTATGCAGGTCGATTTTGCGTCCAGTATTTCTCCTATGACCGAGAGGAAGAAGAACGGGATACATCCGAGGTGGATGGGGTACTTCGCTCCCTATTCGGCGATTGCCCTATTTACTCGCGTTCACGGATTCGCCGCCGCAGGCTGGAGCAGTATGAGAAACGGGGGCAGGAAAGAGAATTTTTTACTGTGTGTGAGCACGGTGTCCAGTTTGCAGTGAACCTAACAGATTACCTAGATACGGGTTTATTTTTGGATCATCGTGCAATGAGAAGGTTAGTAGCTTCAGAGGCTAAAGAGAAACGGCTTTTGAATTTATTTGCCTATACGTGCTCTTTTAGCGTGCATGCAGCAGTCTCTGGTGCTACTTATACAAAAAGTGTGGATATGTCCAACACCTACACCTTATGGGGGCGCGATAATTTTGAATTGAATCACTTACCCTTGCAAACGAACCCAATCATTCGCGAAGATTGCATGAAGTTTTTAGAATACGAGACTGAAAAATACGATATTATCGTAATCGACCCTCCTACAATTTCTCGCTCGAAGCGTATGGATGAGATTTTTGAGGTGCAGAAGGACTATGGGAAACTTATCACTAAAAGCTTAAAGCTCCTTACAAGAGACGGCGTCGTATATTTTAGCACGAATTATACGAAATTTTCTTTTGATGAAAGTACGATCCCAGGATGCAAGATGGAGGAAATTTCTAGCCAAACGATCCCCCTGGACTTCCATAAGAAAAAGATCCACCGTTCATGGAAGCTATCTTTATTCAAAGGGGCATTTCCCCCAGCTAGTGTCCCAGTAATGAATGCCCAATGACTCGGGCTCAATCCACACTTGTTTGGTATATTTGCCCAGCTGCCCATCCCGCTTCTCTGAAGGAAGCGGGTAAAAAAATGTATAGGGAAAAGCGATATTGTGAAGGCTATTTTTCTTACAGCACTTAAAAAATGCATACCTTAAACAGCCTGGGCCGCTAATATCCTGTACTTCATCAGCTGTCTTACCTGCCTTTTTTTTCGCGATGCGATGCAAGCAGGCTTGAAGAATAGGATGGTGCGGGATCGAGCCAATCAAAGCATTTCCTATAGCAGCTTCTGTGTCTTTGGCGTGAGGAGTTTCTAAGCCTACATAAAAATCGCAAAGGAAGTGCAGCGAATCAAAGGGTTGAATGCATTCAAAGTCGGTATCCACATAAAGCCCTCCAAATTGACTGAGTATTTCATAGCGAAGAATATCTGATTTCTCTCCCACATTCATGGCTTTTTCAAAGCGCTCTTTATTGGAGAAGGGGAATGTTTCTACATCCGCATCCGTCCAAAGATGATATTCCCACTCAGGGTGATGCTTTTGCCAGCTTGTTTGTAAAGCCCGGTATCGATCTGGGAGAGTTCCTCCGAGCCAAATTTGATGAATTTTCTTAGGGATACGTTCCACCTTAGAAGGTGTTTTACTCAAATGCTTTTCATATAAATGTTTGAGAAGCGTCCACTGGAGAGCTCTTTTCCCCTGATAGCATTCGGTAAAAAATGCTCTGTTTTTGGACATGGCTTGATCAAAATCAATGAAAGAATTTTTCTTCTGTTTTGGGATTGTCGCAATCCAAGCACAGGCTCCACAAAGGATTAGCAAGACGAACCATTTTTTCATAACACACTCATCCCGTTTCAAATTTTTTCCTTTTAGCGAGGAGCCATAGGGGTGATAAACTCCGGAATATAGTCGCAGTGCGGAGAGTTGTTTTCCATACGATAGAGTGGATCAATATTGATCCTAAACCCCTCGGTAAATTTTGCAAGAAGCTCTTCCTTATCTAGATAGTTCATGTGCGGATTTCCCGTACGGCCCACAACATTCATCGGGATATTGACCAGCTTGGACTCTTCAAAATAGAGCCCGATTTTGGCTGCAGGTGGAAATTCAGCAGCCCAATTGTACTCTAAACTGTTCGGGGTTTTATATTTCAGTTCCCCGAAAGGTTTTTGAATATCCACCTTCCTGAAAAGAGTCATGTCGAGAGTGTTGGGGAAACCCCAATCGCACTCACCTGTCGAGAAATCCCAAGCATAAAGGCCCTCGGATAAAGGATGGCTTTGGGGTACGGCTTGATCTTGATCAAATTGATAACAATGTGTGATATTCTGACCCAGCCTGAGATAAAAACCATAGGCTCCTGTTTTTTCTAACTGATCCACGCAGTATTGAAGGTCGACAAAATCTTTCACAATGATATCGTCAACTGAAAATAGGATGTACTCTGAGGGGGAGTGAAAAACGATCTTATGAACATTCGGCTTAAAATCATGCTTGGGGTCTTTCATCGATTGCATGACAAAGCGCACCTTCGGGAAATCGTCCATGACCTTCCGGTATGCATCGGCAAAGGTGTCACTACTAGCTCGAAAAAGAACCGTGAGATGTTGAAAACCAGTTATGTAGCGCTGTATCGACTCCAAACAGGCATAGAGTTGGAGCGGCCGATCAAAGGAAAACACAAGGATATCCGCCCGAGAAAACCCCTCTTTTGAGGGAAAAGAGCTTAGGGGTTCCTGTTTTTTAGCCACGATATGTTCCTCTATTTTTTTGGAAACATAGGTTTGGTTTGTAAATGTAATAGGGTCCTCTAAGAAGCGAATACGCCCATGCGCTAAATCCACAAGGGGTAATTGATAAGACGCGATCGAAGTGGCAAAATGCCCCTTGTGATAGAGATCTTCTAAAAGAAGTTCTTTGAATAGAGCTGCATAAAAGGATGCCCTCGAGTCCTGTTCTATCGTATAAGATGGATAAAGAATAGTTTTGCCAAATACGAGCCACGCATCAGGATCCTGATAGGCAGCATTCAACCGATGTAAAACGTCTGGCGAGCTAAGCCAATCTTTCGCATCTAGCGGGATGACAATTTCTCGATCCAAACAATTGTCAACAGCCCGATATAAGCTGGCAATCGGGCCTAATGCTTTCTCATTTTGTACCAAGATCACTTTTTGATCCTGCTGATTTTTAAGAATAAAATCCTTGGCTTTTGCGTAAGTCCCATCCACCGATCCATCGTCGATGACAATGACACGGTAGTGATCGTAGTCCTGTCCAAAAATCGATTGGAGAGATCTTTCACACCAAAGAGCCCCGTTATGTGCGTAAACAACCAGCACAAAGGACTTGTGCTCTTTCACTGGATACTCTTGTGCCGCATGGAGTTGGCATAGCGGTTCTTTCTTTGCAAGACCCCCAAACCAAAGTCCTAGCAAAAGGGCGAAAATTACTGCAAAGAATCGTTTCCACATTCAAACACCTGTAGTGAAGTCAATGGCGCGTAAGCCTGTCTTCCCCGGATCTGCCTTTCGATCCTAGTGGCCATCTCTCGGTCTTCCTGAACAACCGCAAAAGAGCTCCGAATCAAAAGTACTTCATCGATCCGATGGAAGTGACCTTGGGCCATTTCCAACATCGGGATCATATAGGCAAATTCCGTGCATACCGGTAAAAATTGGCCCGCATCCAAAAAATCCTCCTTCCGCACATGCTTAAAAAGCTTGGCATAAAACACGTTGAGATTCTCTCGATAGGAGAAGTCCGTACTCTTTTGAAAAGTGGGAAAGTCCATAGCTCCCCCACAAACAACCCAAAGATCGGGATCCGCAAAATATGCATTGAGCCTTTGGAGAACCCACTCGTGAGCCAGCCAATCCTCGCCTCTTAAAACAACGATAATTTCTTCATCTTCAGAAACCGTGACGGAACGAAAGATATTCGCCAAATTCCCCAGCCTCTCTTCATTTTGCACAAAGGTCACTGGAATCGTCCGATCTGACTGGTTAATCAAGTCTTTGGCAAACTCAGCACTCCCATCGTCTGAGGCGTCATCGACGTAAATAAGCCGGAAATTCTCATAATTTTGGCTGAAAATAGATGCAAGTGTCTTCTCCAAAGTGGCTCCATTATTCACCCCGACAATGACAATCGCAAAAGGCCTATTCACCAGAGTGAAAGAAGAGGGCAAAAACGCAAGAGGAAGGGCGATCGTCTCTTCCCTTTTGAATTCGCGATACCGGAGAGCAAAAAAACCTGCTAAAAAACAAAGAGCGAGCACGAAGAGCAGCTTCTTCATCCCTCTCATGGTTTCTTAAAACAAGGTTGTTTGCAAGAAAAAATCTTTTTCGTCTATCCTGTGAGGGAAATGGGTGGTATTGCTTTTGAGGCTTGCTCGTAAGTGCTAGATCGGATGTGGGATTTTTTTGTCGATAGTCTGATAAGCCTGTTTATGCCCCTCGTTTGCTCCTATTTCGCCCTCACTTCTAATGTTTTCATTAACATCGCCGCTAAGGATGCTACAGGTCTTGAATGGCTCGGGAATGCGGTTCTTGCACCCGTACAATTTATTCTCGTAGGACAAGAAGCAAACCAAAGAGAAGACGGGTCGTGGCAATTTACGCAACGATTCGATTATTCCCATGCTTTCTGGATCAAAACAGCGTGCAGTTGGGCCGCTCTGCCACCCAGCGTTATGCTGGGCTCCGGGTTAAAGGGGCTTAGCTTATTAGGCCATCGGGCACGGATCAGACACTCTGCCATACTTGCCGCCAAGCGTTCTACACAAACCAGAAACAATCAAACTTTGTACCTCAGCATGGGCCTTACATTAGGAGAGCCGACAGAAACCCTTATATCTCAAGGGTTCCAAAGGAAAAAAAACGATGAAAACCATCTTTTTGTGGACAAGTGCGCTCTTCGAGATATAGGAACCCTCCTGAATCAAGCTCACATCCCATGGTGGGTTGATTGTGGCACTTGTCTTGGCGCCTATCGATACGGAGGAGTGATTCCCTGGGATGGAGATATTGATATTGCAGTCCTCCAGCCTGATTTTGATAATGTACAAAAAGCCCTCAACCATCTCGATCCACATAAATATATCGTGCAAGACTGGTCTTCAAGAGAATATCCTGACAGCTGGTATAAAGTGTTTATTCGAACAAGCGGAACCATGATCGACATCTACCATTTTAAAATCCTTCCTGAAACAAAAGAGATCGCCTTTGTTTTAGCATATGACCATCAAATATTCTTCCCTGAATGGTGGAAGATTCGGGAAAGGCGTTTTAAGGCACCCGTTGCTTTTGATATCGTTTTCCCACTTAAAAAAGCTACGCTCGATGGCGTAGACATCTTTGTGCCGAATGACACCAAAAAGTATTTAGAGCGCTACTATGGAGAAAACCTGAACCCAGTCAAAGTCTACAATCCTCAGACCGGACTGTATGAAAAAGATCTCACTCACCCCTACTGGCAGCGATCCTACGTGCATTAGAACCCTGCGTAAGGATCGTTAAAATCTGCTATGTTATACGGCCCTGATTTATGAATTTATTTCTCGCAAATGGTATAATCAGCGTTTTAAAAAAATCGCCCATCAAAAATGGAGCGATTCCCATGACAAAAGCCTTGTGAAGCCCTACGAATGTAGCCAAATACCCTGCTCCAAGGGTATAGATGATTAGATTGCCAACGATGAGGGCAAAGGCCGTGTCAGCCACTCCCCTTTTTCTCTCGGCAAGCCAGCCAGTCACAAGGGCTGCAAGCAAATAACCCACGAGATAGCCCCCTCTAACCCCTAAAAGCATGGGAAGGCCGGAGGTTCCTCCAGAAAATACAGGCAGTCCCACTGCCCCCTGAAAGAGGAAAAGAAGCACCGCAAGAAAGGCCCTTCTTGCGCCTAATAAAGAGGCAAAAAAAAGAACCGTCGCATTCTGCAGAGCAATAGGAACGGGCGTAAACCAGAGAGGAATAGAAAAAAATCCCGTCAAACAGATGATGATGTTAGCGAGCAGTACAATCGAAATTTCTCGAAATACACCGTTTGTTTGATCTAATGTGAGTGTTCGCATAAACCTTCCTTGATATATAGAGCCCAGTCAATACACGGAGACAGGAATTCTGGGTCTAAATGTGTCGAAAAACCAGGTATCGCAGAAATGAGGATTCTCCCCTTTTTATTTAAAAAACAGAACTTATTGTGATCCGCACTGACTTTTCTTGCTAGAGAAAAACGTTTATGAATGAAAAAATCTCTTGCAAGAGTACGGAACCGCATCGCGTAGGTATTTGTGGTAGAAGGAGTCGTACGCCAATGACAGGATGCAGTAGCGAAAATTTTTGAAGTAAGCTTTGGGTAAGCGGTATACTTGTCGCTATGATCATAGAGCGTCACATAGTCGGTACCTAAAGATAAGCCTTCAAATAACGCATCCACCCAGCCAGGCCGATGGATATAATCGTCTTCTAGTAAATAGACAATCGTCTCCGGATGCAAATCAAGAGCTTTTACATGCTCCAAAAGCTTGATAAAAGAACCAGCTTCCGTTCCTTCTTGAATCTCGATTGCCTTTCCTCTTAAGAAATGATTTTTCTCCACTTTACAATCGAGAAAAAAAGTAAACGCTACACGATGATCTGCTGTAGATAGCAAATTTTCATGGCAAGCTTGGTAAGAAAACCCTAGGGGCCGTTTTTTTTTATAGGAGACCTCTGAATACGTTGCATATCTGACAAAGCACTGGATTAAGGGCTGCAAGGGAGGTAGGGAAATTTTTCTTTGATAAAAAAACATATCAAGAAATTAGAATAACATTTTCTCAACTTCCAAAAGAAGGGTTTTTCCTTCTTTATGCGTCACTTGAGTGATCGCTTGATGAAAAGGGATCCATTTTCCATTGTGAATCTCTTGTTCTTGCAGTTTCACCTCTCCACGCACCTCAGCTACATAATAGAGGACTTGCTTATAGACTTTTTTCCTATCCAAAATAAAAGAATAGTGCTCTTTTAAGGGTATTTCATCCAGCAATGAAGCAGGCTCGAGATTGGTCTCTTCTTTAAGTTCCCTAAACGCAGCTTCTTTGGGCGTCTCTCCCTTTTCAGCGTGTCCCTTCGGAAATCCCCAGTAACCGCTTTTATTGTGCTGGATTAAAAACACTTCCCACGCGCCATTTTTTTTTCTAAGTGGGATGACTCCGAATGATTCATCTTGGCTACGCAAAGCAGTTTTCCTTTCTATATGGAGCGAAAACAAGTGTAGAATTATGCCCGCCAAAGCCGAACGAATTAGAAAGACAGCATTTCACTGCAAGCTTTTGTTTTTGCCCTCGTACGATATCGATGCCTTGAATCTCAGGTTCCATGTTCTCTACGTTAATGGTCGGGTGGAGCTCTCCCGTTCGAATCGCTTGAATGACAGCGACCGCTTCCAGTCCTCCGGCTGCACCCAAGCAGTGGCCGATCATCGATTTTGATGCATTGACCTTGATATTCTTTGTATGATCGCCAAAGAGCGCCTGAATCGCTCCTATCTCGCAAAGATCCCCTACTACAGTAGAGGTCGCATGCGCATTGATATAGTTAACATCTTCTCTTTGAATCCCCGCCTCTTCAAGGGCTAATTCCATACACCGTTTCACACCCTCTGGATCGGGATTGGTCATATGATACGCATCGCAATTGATAGAGCCACCCAAGTACTCAGCGAGGATAGGCGCGCCCCTTGCAAGGGCATGTTCGAGGGACTCTAGTACTAAAACCCCCGCTCCTTCTCCCATAACAAAGCCATCCCTTGCTTGATCCCAAGGACGCGACGCCTTCGTCGGCTCCTCATTTCTCGTTGAAAGGGCTCCGATCGCTACAAATCCAGCAAGTCCTATGGGAGTGATGGGAGCTTCCGCTCCCCCACACAACATCAGATCGGCTTTACCTTGCTGAATTTGTTCAGCTGCTGCGTGAATGCAAAAATTGGAGGTGGCACAAGCCGTTGAAATAGAAAAGTTAGGCCCCTTGAAGCCCGTGTCAATCGCTAGAAGCGCTCCCCCCATATTTGTGATAATATAAGGAACGAAAAATGGGGTCAGACGTTTGAAACTCTTCGTCAAAATCGTCTCAACGCCATCATAGAAAACATTCATCCCGCCCATGCCTGAACCAATGACAATCCCTGAGCGGCGTTTATCGAGTCTTCCGAGGTCCAATTGAGCATGCTCTAGAGCTTTTTTTCCTCCCACCATCACGTAGCGGATAAAAGGGTCTACCCGTCGAGCTTGTTTCTTATCCATGTAATCTCCGACATCAAAACCACGGATCACTCCGGCAAAACGCGTTGGCAATTCTTCACAGGGAAACTCTTCAATGGGGACAATGCCGCTTTTTCCAGCCAGTAATTGTTCATAGAACAAGTCTACATCATTTCCAAAACAAGAAACAACGCCCATCCCTGTTACGACAACCCTTCTTTTTTGGGACATGCATCAACCTAAATTTTCATTTTCCTTACAGGAGATCATAGCAAAAACAGGCCCTACCAGCAACGCCTTTTCGTTCCTACAGCTATACTCGCTCCACTTGAAAAATACTCAAGAGATGAGTAATAAAAAATTAAATAGACTCGATAACCTGAAGAGACTGCACCATCTCCTACCGAATAGAAGCTCTCTGAGGCGTTTGCACATCGATTTCGAGTTCGATGATTTTACTTTCTTGCCAAAGCTTCTCCAAAGAATACCGTTCTCGTAGACCAGGGCTAAAAAGATGTACCATGACATCTCCAAAATCTAAAACTGCCCAGTCCCCTGTCTTCAAGCCTTCTAAATGAAGAGGCTTCTCTCCCTGGGACTCCAGTTCTTCAACCACAGCATGACCTATAGAAGAAATATGACGATCAATATTCCCCTCTGCGATTAGAAGAAAGTCGGTAATAGACGAAAGTCCTTGAACATCAAGAGCTAAAATATTAAATCCCTTTTTATCATAAATGACTTGCGCAATCGCATTGAGGGTCCCGAAAGGAGATTGACTCATATATCCTAAGATTAAAAAAATTTTCCGAATATTTCAATAGTTTCTATTACCTTACGGCAGGAAGAGAGTATAAATGAAAAGCCTGGATGTAGTCCAGGGCTTTTGCTGGGACTAAATGGCCGCAATAGAGCTGATGGTGTAGCCTTTGGCGAATCTCCGTACTGGAGATCCCCCAGGCTCGAGGACCGACAAGAAGAGGCGCAAGCTTTTGAAGTTCTTCTGCTTCCTTCCACCCTTTAAATGTTTTTTCAGCCTCATCAGAAAGGAGGAGGCGCAGATTCGGGAGATCGAGCGCTCGGACCGTATCGATGGTATAAGAGGGGGCTGGACGGTGAAGCTCAATCTCTATAATCTCCATTTGCGGGTGATCAAGAGCCAGTTTGAGCATGTTGAGTCGATGCTCGCCGCTTGCTACGGGGAGAGAATTCCCTTTGAAAGGAGAGCACGCTGCAGGACAAAATAGGATTTTCTCAAGCTGATATTTTTCCAGTAAAAAAATGGCAAGAAAGAGATGACCAAAGTGTATCGGATCAAAAGAGCCGCCAAAAAGACCAACTGCTTTCATAAAATAAACAATAGCTCCCTGTATTTTGGCAAAGGCCACAAGGCGTTATCAACGGTCTTCTCAAGCTGGTCTACCCGTTTTCTCAGATCCCCCATTTTTGGCATGAGAAGCGCAAGAAAGACTTTCACCTTGGCTTCCCAGCCCATATCGCTGGATTGCTCCTGTAGTTTTTGTATTTCCCTTGTAAGCTCTCTCGCCTCATCTAAGAGCGGGTCATCCTCCATTCCTCTTTGCCTAAAATCCTTTTGAGCTACGGGCAAAATGTGCGTTTGGAATAGCTCGACCATGAGGTTTGCCTCGATATTGATCTCTTTGACATATCGCTCCACCAGAACATTGTACCGAGCATGAAGCTCTTCTTCTGATAAAATTCCCTCAAAAATGCGTCTATTCTTGTTTTCTATCAATTGTAAAAACGCATCCGAGCTTTTTCGTATGTTGGGCAGCCCTCGCTTTTCAGCCTCTTTTGCCCATTCATGAGAATAATTATCCCCCGAAAACACGACCGGCAAAGCTCCCATTAAATGTTTTTTCAAAATGGGAAAGGCCGCTGTAAACAGGGCTTGGTCCGTTAGGTTGCGATCCCCGACTGCATGGTCTATTTCATCGAGAATGAGGGCTAGGCTATCAGCAACAATGGCGTTCATAACGGTGATTGGGAAAGAACAAGTAGAAGATGCCCCGACAGCCCGAAACTCAAATTTATTCCCCGTAAACGCCAGAAAGGAAGTTCGATTTCGATCTGTAGAATCGGCTAGATGACGCGGCATCGATTTTAGGCCCAGATCTATCGAGCGAAGGGTGGCCGTCCCCTTTTTTCCGTAAACAATTCCCTCAATCATTTGGTCCAACGCCTCTCCAAGAAATACAGAGAGGATCGTCGGGGGAGCTTCATTCCCACCGAGTCTATCATCATTGCCAGAAGAGCCAATACTGGCTCGAAGAAGCGCAGCCTCATCATGAACCGCCTTTAAAATGGCAGTGAGAAGCACAACAAAAACAAGACTATCTTCTTTAGGATCGAGCAGGTTAATCCCTGTATCCGTCATGAGCGACCAGTTACAGTGTTTGCCAGATCCACTGAACCCTTGAAAGGGCTTTTCATGCAATAAACAGACAAGGTTATGCCTAAGAGCGATCTGCTTCATCAGCTCCATGAGCATGACATTGTGATCTACAGCCAGTGAAGCGCGCTCAAACAGCGGGGCCACCTCATACTGAGCGGGAGACACTTCGTTGTGCCGAGTCTTCACTGGGATGCCCAGCCGAAGGGCAGTGTCTTCCAGTTCTTTGACAAAAGATAGCACGCGTTCTTTGATAGAACCGCAATAGTGATCTTCCAGCTCCTGACCTTTGGGCGGGGGAGCACCAAAAAGAGTTCTTCCTGCCAATAAAAGATCGGGCCTTAAAAGACAAAGGTCTCGATCGACAATAAAATACTCTTGTTCAGGACCTAAGGTTGGAAACACCCGATCGCCACCCATTCTACTAAGTTTGAGAAGTTTACACACAACATCGCTCAACCTCTCTTCAGATCGCATCAACGGAACCTTATGATCGAGGGCGGCGCCCTTCCAGGAAAAAAATAGGGCGGGAAGGTAGAGGGTCACACCTTCTCCCCATTCCCAAAGAAAAGGATAGCTCGTTGGATTCCAGGTGGTGTATCCACGAGCTTCATGGGGAGTCCTCAAGCCTCCTGAGGGCAAAGAGGATGCGTCCGGTTCCCCCTGCAAAAGGTCTTTGCCCAACAATTTCTCAATGACCGTCCCTTTCGGCCCCCAATGCAAAAATGAATCGTGCTTTTCTGCAAAGGTGCCGGTTAAAGGCTGAAACCAGTGAGCGTAATGGGTTGCGCCTAACTTGACGGCCCAGTTCTTTAAAGCGTCGGCAATAGGGTCAACAGATGCAAGATGAAGCTTCCCTTTTCCATCTAAAACACTCAACCAATTTTCTGAAACAGCTTTGGGTAAATTTTCGATCAGTCCCCGGTGAAAGACTCTCGATGCGAATCCGGCGGACTGCTTGATTTGGGTCGATTCTACTAACTTCCTAGTCCGTTTTCCCATTTGCTTTACTACTTCTAAGCGCGCACTCATGGACTCCTCCCCTACAGACGATCTGTCGATGGAATTTGTCACAAAGAAGTTTGAAAGTCAACTTTTTGATGATGCCGAGGTCTCAAAGATCTAGTTCGGCAATCTTCTGATCCATTTCTTCAATGGCAGCATCGACCTTTTCTAAGCTCTCTTTTTCTTGTTCTATGAGTTCCTGATAATGCATGGCCTTTTCAAAATCCAAACTGGAGCCGCCGAGAGCCTTTCGATACACTTCAATTTGCTTTTTGATCTCTTGCCGTCTCTCCTTCCTCTGGGAAAGCACCATTCTCAAATTATCGAGGATCTTCTTATCGTCTTCACTTAAATTGAGAAGGGACTGCTCTTTTTTCTCTACAATCCAATCGCGAAGGGGACGAAGTGAGCGCTCTAACTGCTGCTTTTCCATTCTACCCACATCAACCCCTTTCACCGCTATCTGAAGCTCTTTATATTCAGCTTCCAAAATCTCAAGAGCCATGTTCTCAGCATTTCTGAGAGCCTCTTCCATTCTCTTTTTAACTTCTTTGACCCTTTCCTGTTTTTCTTTGAACTTTTCTTTTTCGAGGTCCTTAAGCTCTTGAGCTTTTTGTTCCTGGACTGCAATGTAAGGTGAGCGAAGAACATCCAGCTCTGAACGGAGGTATCTGACATCATCTCGAGCCAAAGAAACAGAACGCATTTCGATCAGAACGCCTTGAATTTCTCGATTGAGCCCTTCCCAATCAAGGCCTTGGTTCTTCAACGCATCAATTTTGATCTGAAAATACTCGCGCTTTTCAAAAGATGCCTGCCTTTTTTCATGAATCTCTTTTCTGTACTCTTTTTCCGAGTGCTTTACCTTGTCCCAACACTCGCTGAGTTTCAAACGGGTTCTCGTAAAAGCTCCACTGCTTAAGGTAAAGATTTTAGCAGCCGCCTGCAACGCCTTGATTTCTTCTCGAAGTGCATAATAGGAACCTCCCAGGATCTCTTGATCCTGAAACTGCTGACTCATAAAGTCTTCCACATCTTTTTCAAATTCTTGGCTAATCTTTTCAATGAGCTCTTTTCTTTTGGGGAAAATATCATCGCCCAATTGCGATAAGCGTCTAAAAAACTTGGTTTTAAAGCGGATACGCATATCCGTTTTAATGATCTCCTTTCGCAAGGAATTCAGACGGCTGGCTAACGTATTGAGAAGGTTGAGTTCTTTTTGAATCTGATTATAAGTACCCGACTTTTCTTGAATCGTGTGGGAAGTTTCTAAAAATTGCACATCTCCTGAAGCGTTTAAAAGCTCCTCAAAATGGCTTAGGTCTTCGACCAATGCGTTGATTGCTAAATCAATTTGTTCCATCGCGAAAGAACTCTGTTCTTCCAAGATTTCTTTCAGCCTTCTCGCCTCCACTGTCAGCTCTACATATTCATTCCATAGATTGGATCGTATGGCGGGATTCAGATTCTCCCTGAAGAGCGGCAGAACAGCTCGTCGTGCCTCCCAGAATTCTCGAAAATGGGGACTGCCTTCCTGAGAAATGGAACTTCTCATAAATCTCAATCCATGAGCAATTTTCTCCTCAGGGGTTTGAAACGTATCAAGTTTTTCCACAAACTCTTTAAAAAGAGGACTTTTTTCCTTAAAGGTCTCTTGAATGGTAGGTGTAGTTTCGTTTGAAGATGCCAAAGGGTCCGAAGAAGAAATCATAATTTTTGTAGCCTTAGAAAAAATAAGAATGCAACAAGCAGTTTAAACGAAAATGCTTTTTCTGAAAAGCTTTTTGGCCGCCTATCTATGTGGTACGAAATGTAGACCCGTTGCATCGACCATCTTTTATGGATTTATTCTTTGCGATTGGACAATTCTATTTTTTTATTTACAATGGAAAAAAGCTGCTTACACCAAACTTTACGACGCACGGTATATGAAAGGTCTTTTCCTTTTCTTCATTGGAACCCTTTCTACAGTAAGCGCTTCTTTCTCCCTCCCTGAACCAGAGGACCTGCTTTGTAGGGCTGTTCTATGTGCACACGTTCCTTCGGGGCCTGGCATAGGACCTGCTGCATCTCTTTCCTTTCTCTTGTGGCAAGGAAAAATTTGGGGCCTTGAGTTTGCTACAAAATCTTTTCTACCAAACACATTGGGCAGTTCCCTTCAGATGTTTGACCAAAAGCTCTTTGTACCAGACTTCGCTTGGAGGCCTGGCGTCAAAGTGGAATATCGCCAAAATCTTCCCCATGACGACTGGAGCCTTGTTTTGGGCTACACCTATTATCACGAAGAATTCACAAGTCTCAAAAAGCATTTTAGTTCTCAAACCGTCCCGGAAGGACTCGGCATCATACCCCTTTGGCACTACCCTTTTTTGCAAATCATCGGAGGACCTCAGGGAAATCCTCTCCGTTTTCATGCTGCCAAAGCCAACTGGCACATGAACTTTCATTCGATGGATCTCTTGCTAGCCCGCCCCCTTTTTCCCGAGTATTTTATTCCGATGACCCTTTCTTTGGGCATAAAAGGAGCTTGGATCGACCAGCTGTATCATGCTGATTATGAGGATGGAACCCGCCTTTGGGCGATCGATCCATCGAGTGTGTTGCCTGCCGAATTTGTATTTATGAATTCCCATTTTCAAGCGAGGACTCATCAGCTAGGCATGGGGCCTCGGTTGTCTCTCGACTCTAAGTGGAGAATTGGAAGAGGCGTTCATCTGATCGGGAACGGAGGATTTTCACTGCTCTACTCTACGTTCCATGTAGTGACAAAATACCGCGATCAGATCGACCCTCTGCCAGAAGCTGCTGCGATGAAACTGGGAGAATTCTTTCATGAACTAACCCCTGTATGTGAAGCCATGTTAGGTCTCCATTGGGAGACACAACTTTCCCGCTTCTTTTTGGAGTGTACGATGGGTTACGAATGGCAGTATTGGTGGTCAATCAATCACATCAGACGTTCTTTTGTACAAACAGCTCCAGGTACGACGATGGATACCGCTGGAGACTTACAAATGCAAGGATTGAATGCATCGATTCGATGGGTTTTTTAAGATTTTTCTTTTTTTAGTCAGTGCCATGCTATGTCCTTTTCCTCTTCTTGGCATGCCATGTTCACAATATGAAGGGGTCTATGGAAGACTTTTTTCTTCTGCAGCTTGTACTCCCTGCACATGTTCTTGCATCCTCGAGGTGACTCCCCTGGCTTGGCAAGCGCGTGAAGAGGGATTGAACTTTGCTCTGAAAAATGAACCGCTGCCCTTAGGCGCGAACGTAAGCGTCAACGGAATCCTGGTGGGTCCAGATTTTCATTGGGAGCCAGCCTTAAAGATCAAAGGGGGATTGCTGTTTAATGAGCGAGCCTGGGACTTCGCGGTCCAGTGGACCTACTTCCACACCCGCACAACTCGGCAAGAAAGGCAGGCTACGAATGCGTTAGGGGCGGGCCTGATGCCCATTTGGGCTCCTCCCGACGCGAATATTGCTGAAGAGTTCACTTATGGAAGCGTAAAGGCCCATTGGAATCACACCTTGCAGGAATTTGACATCATGCTGGGATACGAGCCGTATATTTCTCCCAGGTTTTCCATGCGGTGGGCAGCTGGACTTAAAACGGTGGATATCAGCGAACATTTTTCTATCCTATATACAGAAGGATTTCATGGCGATATAGCCCAACTTATTTTTTCTCATACAGACCTTATAAAAAAAACGATCGGGGCAGGTCCCAGGATAGAAATTACCTCAAAGTGGCGTTTAACTCATGGATTTGCTTTACTTACCTCGCTAGCCGGTTCTCTTCCCCTTTGGCATTATCGCATCACGAGACAAGATCAAGCTTTAGGGGTTCTCAGCACACGGAATCAAGAAATTTCTGCTTCTTCCAGGGAAAGATTTTGGACCTTTCGGCCCGTTTTAGAAATGCTTCTAGGCATCCATTGGGAGATTTGTTTTTCTCAATATTCTTTTGGTATCGCTGCAAATTATGAATTTCAATATTTTTCAGAAAACAATATGTTTCACCTGTTAGTCAATCCAGGCCTTTTGAGCCTCCATTACTTTCCCCGTGGGGATTTGCAGTTACAAGGAGTGGGTGTGAACATTCATTTTGGATTTTAACGCATGAAAAAGCGACAGAACCTGAATTATGTAAAAGGTCTATTTTTGATTCTATGGTTCTCAACATTGCATGCGAGTTTGTACCCCTTGGACTGTGCATTCCTACCAGATGCCGGACAGTGTAAGTCGCATGACACAGGCTCACCCTCTAATTTTTTTGCCTCGCTAGACTTTCTCTATTGGGAGGGGATGGAGCGAGGGCTGGAATACGCCTTAAAAAACACGGCATCCTCATTGGATCAAAAAATCGAAGTTTTCGAACCTGATTTTGGATTTCATCCAGCCTTTAGAGTGGGGCTTGGCACACACCTTGGCGATGATGAGTGGGGTGTAAGATTTTTTTACACGCGCTACTATACTGCGAATAACGCACACACAGCCCATCTTTTTAATGGCAACGATCAAAGCGGGATTCGTTCTGTGTGGACGAGCCCCTCGGCGTTTCAAGGCAATAGCTTTAGAAGTTATTGGCAACATTCGAACGCTGACTGGAAACTCCACACGCATGTAGTCGATCTTTTTTTACAACACGGCTTTTGCATCAGCCCACGTATTTCCCTGGATCCTGGCTTTGGGCTTACATTTGCCATTATCCAACAGCGCTTGGATGTCCTTTATGAGGAAGGGAACCGAGCTTTTGCGGTCGATGGATCGGGCACCCCGATTCAATTTATCAGCAGTCAAATCGCCATGAAAAACCGCTCCTTCAATCTCGGTATGGGGGCAAAAATGAATGTAAAATGGAATTTTTCTGAGCCTTTTGATTGTATCGGGAGTCTATCGGGCTCTCTTCTTGCCTCTCAGTTTACAGTGGGGAGAAACGAATGGGACGTATCGTCAGATCCAATGCATGGAGTACTATTGGAGTCATTTCGGGAAAACGATGACTACTGGACCCTTCGTCCCGCCGCAAGTCTTCTGCTTGGGTTCGGCTGGAACGGCTGTATCTGCAAGCCTAAGCATGTGGTCTATTACAGCGTCAGTGCAGCCTATGAGCTTCACGTCTTTTGGAAACAGAATATGCTTTTGCGATTTATAGACCAAGCCAATGCTGCCATGATCGTCCCTAGCCTTGGGGATCTTTTTTTCCACGGACTTACTCTACAGGGGTTAATCGACTTTTGAACTCGACTTTGTACATTTTTTGGACGAAGCTGCCGAGAGAGGCAAAATCCAGCTTCTCTTGACAGATGAGTTCAAAAAATGTACAAAGTCGAGTTGAATACGGCACTTGCTATCATCTTCCTTGTATTTGGGCTTTTATTCCTTTGGAAAACCGGAGGATGGGCAGTCCATCATGCCATCCGATTTTCCCTTGTCTACCGAGTAGAGAGCTTTTACATCGGCTTTTTTATTTTTGCGATCGCGACCACTCTTCCCGAGATCACCTCTGCAATCGTCTCTTCCCTTCAAGGGGTTCCAGCCCTTTCTGCTGGAGATTTAATGGGCTCATCTCTTGTGAACTTGTCCCTTCTTTTAGGGATTGCTTCCATAGTCGCAAAAGAATTACCTGTAGACATGCGGTTAAAAAACAAGCTGTTGGGGATGATGATTGCGATGATGGTCATGATGGTTCTCATCGTTTATACACCTTTACATCGACTTAGCGGCTGGGGTCTTGTAGCCGTCTACATCCTCTCCATTTTCTGGCTTCAAAGTGGGGGGAAACAAGACTTTTCCGAGAAGGTTACACAAAAGACACCGCCTGTGTATCTCTGGGTATCTTCTATCAAAATTGATGTCCTTTTAAAACTTACGATCAGCCTTGTTCTTTTAATCTTGAGCGCTTGGATAACCGTTATTGCAGCCATGCACATTGCGAAAAGCTTTCATATTTCCATTGCGGTCATTGGAGCTACTGTGATTGCCATAGGCACCAGCTTACCGGAGCTCACACTACAAATTCACGCCATTAGAAAAAGGGAATATGCCCTTGCTTTAGGAGACATTTTTGGGGCAAGCCTCGTCAATCTTTCTTTCATTTTAGGATTTCTTCTTGTTTTCAACCCACCCTTTGACCTTTCTATTGGAACATCGGTCTTTTATTTTTTGATCCCCACTTCTCTTGTGATCTTCTTCCGGCTCCTGACAAAAAAGCCCTTCAAGACAGTGGATGGAGCTCTTTTGATTGCGATCTTTGTCCTCTATCTGTTCCACTTGTCTCACAACCTTTAGTTTGCTGCTGCCGTATAATTTGGGCTTTTTCAATTTCTCGCCTATAGCACTTGAAGCAAGTGGGGAAGTACTTTTCTTCTGCACCCAATTCAACACTCGGCCCCTCTGAGGCAGCTAAACCATTGACGTGCTTGAGATTCATAATAGATTTCCGGTTGCAATAGTGGCAGGTCGCCTTTACCTCTTCAATAGAGTCAGCGAGCTCCATCAATCTTTTTGAGCCTTCGAAAAGGTAGGATTTAAAATCTGTCCTTAGTCCGTAGCAAAGCACGGGGATATCAAAGTCCAACGAAATCCGGCGGAGCTCTTCGATTACCTCTTTTGTCACGAACTGGACTTCATCGACTAAGATGCAGCTGACCCCTGAGTAATCCTCTTGTTTCAGCGAGCTTTCATTGGCAATTAAGATGTCTGCCTCCATTTCGAGACCTGCTCGAGACTTGATCCGTTCCTTCCCAAAGCGAGTGTCTACATTGGGCTTCATCAACAAGATTTTTTTGCCTTGTTGACGATAGTTGTGTGCGACTGCAAGTAGATTGAGCGTCTTAGCGCTGCCTACAGTTCCATGACGAAAATAAAGCTTTGCCATACATACCTTAAAGATTATCAAAAGCCAGCACTGTACTCGGTCTAAGAATTTTATACCAATGGCAAGAAAGAGATCCAAACCTTTCTAGATGAACTTCGAGAGATTAGAGTTCCTTGTTGGAGGTATACCAAACGTGACTCAATAGAAAATTTTACACCCATAAAATGTCCCTTTGTGATAGCCTCTTCCCTTCAAAAAAACAAAGGTACAAATTATGGCAGCGCCTTCTTCTTCTATCAGTCTTGTTAATCAGGACCTACTCCACTGGCTAAACACCCAGGAAGAAGAGTTTACAGCGATGGCTGAAGACTTCGCTAAGATAGCCCAAAAGGTCAGACAAGCTAAAGAAGCTCTACAGCTAGAGTTTAATGAAGAAAAAACCGTTGGTCCGCTTCTTCTAACGTACAATCCAGCTCCACAAATAATACAAAATCTTGATCCGGAAAAAATAATACAAAATCTTGATCAGGAGATCAGAGAAGTGAGAGGGAAGTGGGAGACAAAGAAGACGTCTTATTTCAACGTACTTTTTCCGTCCCCCTGTGTAAATGTAGACGATGGCGCTCAACTAGAGAAAAGTCAGACTTCCTCACCTATGTCTAAAGAGGCAATATACGCTGCGATCAAGAGCATCCGACCTGATTTTGAAGAGGCAAAAGCACAATTAAACTCCCCAAGATTCCAAGCACTCTTACACACTCTTTCGGAGATCAACTTCGATAAGAAAGCTATGCGAGAACAAATGCAATCCCATGTTTGCAGTCGCTACCTAATGAGCCAAATCCTAGAACGTTTTCCATGGGCGATCGAGTATGCTCCAAGCGTACATCAAAGGGATCCACAACTCATTTTCTTTGCCATGTATAAAGCACAAGACCAACTCTCCGCGAGAGGGGTGGCCTCAGCTGATTCCCCTTATCAAAGAAATACCATCGCAAGAATCCTTACTTGTGCTGATGCAACAGTCTTCATAGAGACATCCTTCGTTGAATGCGTCGTGCAGGAGTTTTGCCCTGAGAACATAAGAGCACATGCTCCCGTAGTTGTAAGGACAATTCGTGCATTCAGTATGTCGAAAAATCCTTTCTCGACCTCATCAACGAGCAGCACAGGGAAACAGCCAGGCTTATTAAGCAAGAGGCACATCCGACGCCTCCCACATCACTGATCTGATCTTTCAGTAAACCTCTTGCAGAACCTGAGTTCTGCAAGAGGTTTACTGAAGCACTACTTACCACTAAAGATTTCATCGAGAAAGTTATGCGTAGCAGTCCAGGCGCGTGATGCAACAGTAGGATGATAAAGAATGCCTGATGCTGGATCATTTGCACCTGGCGTTGCGAATGCATGCATAGCATCTCCATAAATATGAGCTTGCCAGTCGACCTTTGCTTTGTTCATTTCCAACTCAAAGCCTCTAAGCTCACTTTGTGGGGAGACAGGATCGTTGTATCCGTGAAGTATCAAAATTTTCGCTTTAATAGCTTGCATACACGAATGGGGAGGGGGATCAAAATGACCATATACACTAATGGCTCCCTGCAGGTCAGCCCCGCTGCGAGCAAGATCGAGAGCACATACGCCTCCGAAGCCAAACCCCAAAATTGCGACACGTTTTGAATCTACATAAGGCAGGTTACAAACTATCTCAAAGCCTTGAATAACACGATTTAGCAACCGTTGACGGTTTTCCATAAATGGCTTTTTTAAAGCGGCATTTTCCTCCTTTGACTTACCTAATATACCATACATGTCGAGGGCAAAGCCAACATATCCCCATTCAGCTATTGCTTTTGCCTTTTCGCATATAAAGGCGTCTCTTCCATTCCATGCATGGCAAAGAATTACAACAGGACGTTTTTCTTCACTTGGAATGGCAACGAATCCTTCAAGCTCAATCCCTTGGTCCTGATATGGTATATTCGTGGCATGCATATTTACTTCCATCCTTGTCGATTTTGGATTACTGCGCCCTAATCCTAGTGCCTCATACGCGCATTCCTGGATGCAGGGAGCAGGCTAGGCGGTGCCGAAGCCCTCCATACCTCCGAATATATTCCTTTCCCCAACCTGCCGTCCAATGGAGAATTTTCGCAGCGATGTTCAATCCTCGACACATCTGCCAGTTATAAATATCCGGCAAAGAGTCTACCTGAAACTTCTTTTTATAAATAAGCTCTGATAAAGCGTCTTGATCACCCAAAAATTTATGGTTGTAACGCATCGCATAGTCCGCATAGACTGGAAGCACTGGAGAGCCCTTTCGAAATACGACCACTCCACTATTATAAAGCACCTTCTTCCCCTCTTCTCTCAGTTTCATCAAGCAAAAAGAGGATTTTAAGTGCTCAAACACCGGCTCAATCGCGCCCATGACTTCACAGTCAAGATCCATCCAAAGAGTCTCCTCAAAAGGACTCGCGAGCATCCCAAAAGGCTTTTTAAACCAAGCCCCCCTAGAACCCCAAAAAGGACTTAAGTTCTTTTCCCACTCTTGCAATCGAGCGGAGCCTATTCGCTCTTTGTCTGCCATTCGAAGGTGCTCTAACGATATAAGTACATAAAGACCTCTGGCCTGGCACCATCTTCTCGCGCGATCCGACATGCCAAAATCCCCAAAACACACAGGCAGCTTATTCGTTTCAGAATAGTTCCCCCACCACCAAGGAAGAAGCCATTCAAGCACCTCATCTGTAGCGACAAATACTCCTCGATCCTTTCCTGTCATTTTGCTATCTTATGCTGGACTCTGTACATTTTTTAAAATATAGGTTTACCATGGGACGAGAGCAAGCAAAAAATTACTGGAAAACCAAGCCGGCCCAACTTTATTCAATGTTTTTAAACGCTGAAGCGCAAGAGCTCGACGCCTTAGAACGACCTGAAATTGTAAGCTTACTGCCCCCTTTAAAACACAAAGTCATCTTAGATCTCGGTGCCGGAATCGGTCGCTTTACTCAGGAATTCGCGTGCTGTGCCAAAAAGGTTGTATCTTTGGACGTGTGTCCACAATTTATTGAAGAGAGCAAAAAAAGAGCCAAAGAATGTACCAATATTGAATGGCTCCTCTCAGATGTGATGGATGCGGCTTTTGAGGAAAAGTCTTTTGATCTTATCTTCATCAGTTGGGTTTTCATGTATCTTGAAGATAGCGAGGTCCAATCCCTCATCCAAAAACTTCATCTGTGGCTCCAACCCGATGGGCATCTTTTTTTTCGAGAATCCTGTGCTGCAACGACGCATACCCTTGACCCAACAGGGAATGTCAAAAAGCCAGTGCCTGCATCCATTCCGCTATATTGGGCTACGTACCGTTCCCCTATCGCCTACGACCGCCTCTTTCATAATTGGAAACTCGTCCAATCAGGCAATATCCGAGCTTTTGAAACATTAAAAGCTGATCCCTTTAAATACTACTGGCTCTACCAACCCAATAAAAACCGATGAAGCGAATCCTTGTTTTCATTGCGCTTTACTGCGTGAGTGATTCCATTCTATTCCTCAAGTATCGCATTCGACTCCAACGGTCCCATTTTCAACTGTTAAAAAACCCATGGAGTTTTTTTAGCTCTGGCAAAAAAATATTGTCTCTCTTGCTTCTTCTAGCCCCTCTCCTCTGGATGTTTCCCTGGTTCTCTATCCCATGCATACTCGTGACAAAATGGCCCCATCCGCTCTGGCTCCTCTTTCGAAGAAAAAGAAAAAAAAACCTAGCTTCCTCCTTTCCATTCCAAATTTCCGTCCCCCAAGGCCAGAAGCTTTTTGACATCCATACAGAAGATAAACCGCACATCCTCTTCATTAGTTTAGAATCCTTCCGAGCCAAAAATGTCGGCTGTTTGGGAGCAAAACAAGCGTTAAGCCCCCATTTTGATCGACTCGCCAAAAGGGGCCTTCTGTTTACAAACTTCCACGCTACCGGCAATTTAACCAACCGCTCCATCCTCTCCACTCTATGCGGGGTTCCTCCAGCCCATGAGCCCTGGCATTTAGGTCATTACGCCGACCTCCCTCTGGTTGGGCTGCCCCGCCTACTGGCAAAACATGGCTACTATCCAACGGTTATCCAAGGAGGTTCCACAGCCTTTGACCACGAAGCAGAGTTCTTTGAAAAGCACGGCTTTCAGACCATTTTAGGAAAAAGAAACATCGCAAAGCCAGGGACAAGCTGGGGCATTTATGACGAACATCTCATGACAACAGCCGCTTTGTGGCTGAAAACCCAAAAAGTCCCCACTTTCCTCAATCTCTACACGATTACCAATCACCATCCATGGATTCACCCAGAAAAAAAACATGGATTTCTCAATACCTTCGCCTACACCGATAAGGCGCTTCAAATCCTCATTGATGCCCTTGCCGATGGTGACCTTCTGAAAAAAAGCATCCTCTTCATTTACGGGGATCACGGGCAGCAACTCGAAGATCGTGGGCCTCATTTTGAAGTGAATCGAGATCTTTACCAAGACAATATACACGTTCCACTGCTGATCCTTGCTGAAGGAAGGATAGATCGGCCAAGAACCATCGACACCCTTTCCTCTCAAGTGGATCTACTTCCCACTCTGCTTGACCTTTTACACATCCATACCCCCCACCAAAGTTTAGGGAAAAGTCTTCTTTACCCCTCCAACGCCCCTATTTTTTTTAGCCATCCCTTCGATACCCCAGCCAAAGGGTGCCGAGAAGGCCCCTGGAAATACATCGTAAGCGATGAAAAAGAGTGCCTCTATCATTTAGAAAAAGATCCTGATGAAACAGTAAACCGCATTGTAGAGGGAACCTCCCTTCGCAAAAAAACAGAAGAGTTTTTTGCCTCATTAGACACCTATTATTCTGAAATACCTCCTGAAAAAATAGAGTGCTCGATGCATCTTGATTTTACAAACTCTTTAAAAATGACAGATGCTATGCTTCTGGAAATAGCCAAAAAACACCCAAACCTCTCCTCCCTTTCTCTGGACGGATGCCTCCTTATAACCAATCAAGGAATCGCCTCTTTCCTCCAACTCTGCCCAAACATCGAAAAGCTCTACTTAGATGGCCTGGACGATATCTCCTCTGCGGGCTGGGAAAACCTACCCCATCTCGTCCATCTCAAAGCCATTGACTGTCCTCACATGACCTTGGACTGGATCCAAAACCTCCCCTCATTAAGAGTTCTACAGCTAGGTGCGTCAAAACTCAGCGATGAAGATTTACAAAAGTTGGCAAAAACGCAAAGGAATTTGAACGCGATTTACTTTTCAAACTTACAGCACATTACCGATGCAGGACTCATCCCCCTTTTATCTGCTAATCAAAACCTCATGATTCTATCCATACGAGATTGCCCAAACATTACAAAAAGCGCTTTTGAGGCCATCCAAAGCAAGATTTTACGCTATAAGTGGCTGGCTTGACCCATGAATGGAATCATCGTTGGGTCTGATCAAACCCTTGAGTGGGCTCTTCCGTGGTGGTGGGAACGCTATCGACAATGGAACACCTTCCCTGTTGCCTTCATCGATCTCGGCCTGTCTTATGAAAAAAAGAAATGGTGCAGGGAACGGGGCAAGCTCATTCCTCTAAGAGTCGTCGATTTTGCCGAAAACCCCGCTCCAGACATGAAAAAGCAATGGGAATGCGAGGCAGGCCTACAATTCGTAGAGGCCCGTAACGCTTGGTTCAAAAAACCTTTGGCATGTCTCCAATCACCTTTTGCAAAAACCCTTTGGATCGACGTTGACTGCGAGGTAAAGGCCCCCCTTACCCCTCTTTTTGAATACGCAAGTCACTTCGCCATGGCCTTGGAACAAAACCCCTATCTCGCCCAATACCCACTCTACAATTCCGGTGTCATCGCTTTTCGAAACAACCACCCTCTTCTACAATGTTGGGCAGAATGGTGCTATCTTAAAAATAAAACATTTCGCGGCGATCAAGAAGTCTTTTCCCACATGATTGGTGAGCGCAACATCAGAATCGACGAACTTCCACCCATTTATAACTGGAGCCGCCGCTCTGAAGAAAGAAGCGATGCTGCTATCTTACACTGGCACGGCTACCACGGAAAATTCATCATTCGGACTCAGAGGGTGTTTACAAAGTAGACATCTTCTCAGCTTGGAGCGCCGCTTTGGCCATCCTCAGTCCATCCAAAATTCCTTCTTCATGTCGAAAATAGGGGTTCATCTCGAGCTTAGGAAAATCGTTTGGCTGCAAAAGATCATCAGGCGTGATATGGGGAACGATCCTACGGGCCGTTTCCCAGAGTTTTTGTTCTTGCCCCCTGATTAAATCATCCAACATACGAATCATGCAAAAGGTCTACTTTTGTGCCGCTGTTTTTGAAAAAATGTGCGCATCAAATCGGCAGCTTCTGCTTCCAGTACACGGGAAGTAACCGAAACTGCATGCATAGGATGCCGCATGGTCAATAAATCAACCCAACTTCCGTTCGCACCCAGACGGAGATCTGGGGCTCCCCAAACAAGGCGGGTCACCCTTGCAGAAAGGAGCGCACCTGCACACATCGGACAGGGCTCCAACGTACAGTAAAGAGTCGTTTCTACAAGCCTCCAATTGGAAAGAGCCTGAGATCCTGCAGAAAGACAGAGCACCTCCGCATGAGCTGTAGCATCCTGAAGAAGCTCTACTTGATTGTGGCCTCTTGCAATCACCCGATTTTGGTGCACAAGAACAGCTCCCACAGGGACTTCCCCTGCATCAAAAGCTCTTTTCGCCTCCTTCAAAGCCTCCTTCATAAAGAGTTCATCGCGTTCTAACATAATACCAAAAAGAAGTCTCTACTGTTGTTTCTGAAGTGCTTTGACGTGTTTTTTGAGAGCTTCCGTGTCCCGCGTATACTTCTTTTGCACCCCTAAAAGTTTGGCCTCAAGACGCGTAATCTCTCGCTGTTGAGATGCGATTACCTTCTCAAAACTTTGCTGTTCCTGGGTTTGCTCGACCTGAGAGTCTCTAGCTTGCCTCGCTATTTCCGCTTTTTTCTCCAGATCCATCAGGACAGTCTTGGGGAAGACGACCCCATTAAGAAGAGAAAAAAGAAACACAGGGATCGCTCCAAAAGACTCCTCAGCCCCCTCTAATACCCTCTGACTTTCCTCTAAATTCAAGGTTTCAATGGAAGCAAAATCTGGATTGATGGATGACAACTGATTGACAAAGTGCTCATATAGCTCCCCATTTTTAAAAACCCAGCGGTTCACAATCCATGCAGAAAATTCTTCATTGCCTTCAGATAGCTCTTTGGCATAAGCACTAAAAATTTCAGTCGTCGTAAGACCTTTTTTCGGACGGTTTCCAAAATACTTGCGATAGAACTCCAAATGAGCATCCATATGCTCCTGTTTAATATCTTTTTTGATAGCCTCTAAAATCTCAAAAGTCCAGGTCTCTAAAACTTGAAATTGATTCTCCATATACCATCCGAAAGGTTAACAATGCTTTGAAAGCATAGCAAAAACAGTCGCGAACCAAAAGCGAAAATTTAGGGGGATTGCCCGATTAATCAAAATCCGCTATAATGCGGGATAACAAACGTCTAAACATTACTTAAGAAAAAGCGGAGAACTTGGCTCCATGTCTTTAGATAAAGGTACGAAAGAAGAGATCACGAAAAAATTTCAGTTACACGAGAAGGACACAGGCTCTGCTGACGTCCAGATCGCTATTTTGACTGAGAGAATTGCTGAATTAACAGAACACTTGAAGCTAGCTCCAAAAGACCACAGCTCTCGGCTTGCTCTTTTAAAGCTTGTCGGCCAAAGACGAAAACTTCTTGATTATCTCAATTCCACGGACACAAAACGCTATCAGAGCCTTATTGTCCGTCTAAACCTAAGAAAATAATTTGTTAGGGGCGAGTGATCGCCCCTTGTTTTTTAAAGTCGCATCCTTTACCTTTTCATGCCATTACAATGGAGAAGAAGGTAAATGTTCAAGCGCGAAACAATCTTAATTCAGGTCGGAAATAAAACCCTAAAATTTGAAACCGGGCAGATCGCTCGCCAAGCCAATGGATCTGTGATGGTTCACTGTGAAGATACAGTCGTCTTCGCAAGCGCTTGCGCAGCACCAACAGCCGATCCAGCCATCGATTTCTTCCCCTTAAGGGTTGACTATCAGGAGAAATATTCGTCTGTTGGGAAAACTGCAAGCGGTTTTATCAAAAGAGAGGGAAGGCCTCAGGAAAGAGAAATCCTCGTGTGTCGCCTGATCGACCGCCCCCTAAGACCCATGTTTGAAGAAGGATATTTTAATGAGGTTCAGCTCCTCTCTTATGTCTTTTCTTTCGATGGAATTCACCAGCCTGACGTCTTGGCTATTTGCGCTTGTTCTGCTGCTCTTGCTATTTCTGACATTCCCCTCATCAAACCGATTGGCGCCGTCCGGGTGGGAATGATCGACCAAGAGTTGATCATTAACCCAACCCTAGAGGAGATGAAACAATCGAAGCTCGACCTTATTCTTGCCGGAACTGAAGATGCGATCTTGATGATTGAAGGGTACTGTGATTTTTTATCAGAAGAAAAAGTGTTGGATGCCATTGAAATGGGTCATAAGGCGATTCATGAGATTTGCCACCAGCTGACAGCATGGGCTCAAAAGATTGGGAAGCCCAAAAATAGGGGGATCCTCCGCAAGATTTCGAAAGAGGTGGAGACGGCAGTACACTCTGCAGCCAGCTCCCTATTAGAGTCTGCGCTCCAGATTTCATCCAAGCAGGAGAGGGAAAAAACTCTTGCCGAGATCAAAGAGACAGTGATCAATATTCTCGGGTCGACAGCTACTGAAGCGACAAAAGCAGATGTGCTTGCGGCCTATAAAAACCTCCAATCTGCCTTAATGCGCAAGAGGATCCTCATAGAGAAAAAAAGGATGGACGGAAGAGGCCTTCAGGATATCCGTCCCATTTATATCGAGCAAGGCCTTTTGCCTCGCACCCATGGAAGCTCTCTTTTCACAAGAGGAGAAACCCAATCGATTGCCGTTTGCACCTTGGGAAGTGAAAATACAGCCCAGAGATTTGAAGATCTAAGTGGAGAAGGAACCCAGCGCTTTTACTTACAATACTTCTTCCCGCCCTTTTCTGTCGGTGAAGTAGGGCGAGCAGGCCCTCCTGGACGAAGAGAAGTAGGTCATGGAAAACTAGCCGAAAGAGCTCTGGCAGCAGTTCTCCCGACGCAAGAACAATTTCCTTATGTCATTCGCTTGGAATCCAATATCACTGAATCGAACGGTTCTTCTTCTATGGCTTCTGTCTGTGGCGGCTGCTTGGCCATGATGGACGCGGGAGTCCCGATTGAGCGCCCCGTCGCAGGAATCGCCATGGGGCTCATTTTGGAAGGACAGGAGTTTGCTATTCTCTCTGATATCTTGGGGGCTGAAGACGCTTTAGGCGATATGGATTTTAAGATTACTGGAGATCAGCATGGGATTACCGCCTTTCAGATGGATATCAAGGTGGAAGGAATTAACAAAAATATTATGAAAGAAGCGCTTTTCCAAGCCAAAGCAGGAAGAGAACATATCCTGCAAAAAATGCTGGCTGTCTGCCCAGAGTCGAATGCGAAAATGTCCGTCTATGCACCAAGAATTGAAACGATCCAAATCAAGCCGAGCAAAATTGGCATTGTGATTGGACCTGGCGGCAAGCAAATCCGCTCCATCATTGATGAAACGGGCGTTGAGATTAATATCGATGATAACGGCTTGATTAGCATTGCTTCCAATAGTTCTGAGGCCATGGAAAAAGCCAAAGCGATCATCCATAGCCTTACAGCAGAGGCTGAAATGGGCCGCACCTACTGCGGCAAGATCACTTCGATTGTCCAGTTTGGGTTTTTTGTGGAGATTTTTCCAGGGAAAGAAGGGTTGTGCCATATTTCAGAAATCTCTGATAAGAGAATCCAAAATATCCATGATACCAACTTCAAAGAAGGCGACGAGATTGATGTCAAAGTCATCGACATCAATGATCGAGGTCAAATTCGGCTCAGCCATAAAGCGACCCTTAACCAGCCAGTAAAGGCATAAAAACGATGAAAAGAACCCTGGCTCGAGAACTTGCCCAATCGTTACAAAAGAAAGTGCTCGTGCGAGGGTGGATGAACAACCTTCGCTTGATGGGGAAAATAGCCTTTCTCCTTCTTCGTGACCGGACTGGTTTGATTCAAATCGTCGTCGAAGAAAAAGAGGATCTCGAAAAGCTTAAAAGTTTACAACCCGGCTCCATTTTAAAGGTGGTAGGAACCCCCGTAGAATCGGGTTCTGTATATAAAGTAGAGATCAAAGATCCACAAATTACCATTGAAAATGGGATTTATGAGGCTCCTCCGATCGAATATTATAAGCCAGAGATCCACAATGATCTCGATTTTATCCTCGACCACCGAGCGATCTCTTTGCGGAATCGACAAATTGGAGCCGTGTTTCGTATTCAAGCAGAGCTGGCTCATGCGTATGGACTCTACATGCATGATGTCGTAAAAGCGCATGAGTATTTTGCACCCAACCTTATTGGCGCCTCTTCTGAAGGGGGGGCTGAATTTTTTAACGTCGACTACTTTGGTTATACCGCAACTCTCGCACAAAGCAGTCAGCTCTACAAACAGATCATGGTAGGTGTCAACGAGCGGGTATTTGCCCTGATGCCTTTTTTTCGGGCAGAACCTTCCCAAACAACTCGCCACATTTCTGAAGGAAGACAGTTTGAGTTTGAAATGGGCTTTTTTGATTCATGGCATGAAATCATGGACATTCAGGAGAGCTGCATTAAATATATGCTTGATCACATAGATCGGCACTCTAAAGAGGATCTTGCACTTTTCGAACATCCTCTCATCGTGGCTCCCAAAGAGATTCCTTTTCCCCGTTTGACGTTTCAAGAGGCTCAAGAGCACTACTTTCGAAGGACAGGGATCGATGAAAGAAAGGAACCTGACCTGAGTCCCGCAGCGGAAAGGGAACTTTCCTCTTGGGCTCTGGAGAACCACGGTACGGAATTCGTCTTTGTGACAGATTGGAAAAAGACAAAAAGACCCTTTTATGCTTATCCAAATGAAGAAAATCCAGAGCTTACGAACACTTATGATCTAATCTCAGGGGGGGTAGAGATCACCTCGGGAGGGCAAAGACGCCACACTTACCAATCTATGGTAGACGGAATCAGAGAAAAGGGAATGGACCCTGATCAATTCAGCGACTACCTCAGCATTTTTCAATATGGTATGCCTTTGCATGGTGGATTTGGGATGGGGCTTGAGCGCCTGACCCTTTCTATTCTCAAACTCAAAAACATTCGTGAAGCCTCGCTGTTTCCATCTGACACCAAACGCATTGCAGCCAACCGAATCAAGGCAAATATTATCTTCGGTGGGGAGAATTTACGCGGTGCAATCATCCATCTGCTAAGAAAACACAACATCCGCTTTGAGCACCTCACTCACGAGCCTACCCCGACTTCAGAAGATTCTGCAAGAGTTCGTGGCGTTCCCATGTCTATAGGGATCAAAGCGATGATTTTGAGGGGAAAACACTCGAAGAAAAATTACCAAATCAATATTCCCGCCCATCTGAAGATTGATATGAAGGCCGTCGCACTAGCAGTGGGAGAAAAATGCGAATTTGAGGACCCAGCTGTCATCAAAGAGCGCTTCGGTTTAGAAATTGGCAGCGTACCTCCATTCGGAAATCTTCTCAACCTTGCTAGCTATTACGACGAGGCGATTCTATTGCAAGAAAAAGCCGCTTTTAATTGCGGTCTTACAACAGAGTCTATCGTCATGAAGCCTAAGGATCTCGTCCATCTTGTTGAGCCTATTTTAGGCCATTTTACCAAAAACTAAAATAGACCTCTTGTAAATTGCGTCATCTGCTATACGGAGAAAAGATACCCAAAAAAGGAGGATTTATCATGAAAACACGCAAAACTTGGGGCATTATTTGCATCATCCTTGGAGCTACCATGCTCTTCTTCTCACACTATATCTCTGAACAGGTCGCTTCCGGAAGAATAGAAATTCAGCAAGGAAAACGAGCCGTTCAATCGACAGAATCGCTCTTCGGTGCTTCCAAATACACAAAACCAATTGGGGAAGAGGTCACTCGCTCCGGAAGGCAAAAAATCTCAGCGGGAGAACACGAAATCGTAAAATATACAACCATTTCTAGAAATTTGAAAATTGGTGGCATCGTCTTAATTTTGATTGGAGTAGGACTCATTTTTATGAGCCGAAGAAAAAACAAGTAACAAACTCACCTTGGTTTGAAAGTCCCTTACGCCCCTGGAGCTGGGTTGATGATCGGCTTAGGAACATGGATTGGAACGGGAGGAGGAGGAGGTACATTCATCTGTAGCTCATCTTGCAATTTAACACGGCTTTTCTTCGCCTCTATATTCCAAGTACCATCCATGATCGCCTTGATATCGGTTGAATCAAGCGTTTCAAATTCCATCAGCATATCTGTCATGAGCTTTACCTGCTCTTTATGCTCTTCGAGAATATTTAACGCACGCTTATGCGCCTCATCGATCAGCTTACGCACTTCCTTATCAATCGCTTCGGCCGTTTCCTCAGAGTAGTTTCTTTCATGATACCCAGCCATGCCTAGATATTGCCCTTGTTCCGTCTTTTCATCGTAAGTCACAGTACCAAGACTGTCGCTCATCCCCCATTCACAAACCATGCTACGGGCGATTTTCGTCGCCTGCATAATATCGTGCTGAGCACCAGAAGACATGTCTTTCACAAAGAGCTCTTCTGCAGCCCTACCGCCCATAAGTACGACAAGCTTATCCAGTACTTCCCTCTTCCAGTAGCTCAAACGGTTTTTCTGTGGCATAAAATGAGTCGCCCCTAAAGAAAATCCTCGAGGAATGATGGTGACCTTATCCACAGGGTCGCTGAATTGAACAACAAGCCCTGTCATTGCATGACCTGACTCATGATAAGCCGTTGTAAGCTTTTCATTCTTATCCATCTCTAAGCTTCTTCGCTCTTTGCCGTAACGCACCTTATCCGAGGCTTCAATCACCTCCGCTGCAGTGACAGCAGATCGGCCTTTTCTAGCGGCGAGAAGGGCTGCTTCATTGAGAATATTCTCCAGATCAGCCCCCGAGGCCCCAGGAGTGCTTTTCGCAATATCACTCAAATCCACACTGCCGTCCATCTTGATTTTCCGAGCATGGACTTTTAAAATCTCAAAACGCCCCTTCACATCAGGAAGATCCAGTACAACTCTCCGATCAAATCGACCCGGTCTTAAAAGCGCCCGGTCTAAAATATCAGGACGATTGGTGGCAGCCATCAAAATGACACCTTCTTTCGTGTCAAAACCATCCATTTCTACAAGAAGCTGATTCAGCGTCTGCTCCCTCTCGTCATGCCCCCCGCCAATTCCTGCGCCTCGGTGCCTTCCAACAGCGTCAATCTCATCCATAAAAATAATGCAAGGAGCGCTCTTCTTAGCGGTATCGAACATATCTCGGATCCGGCTCGCGCCAACCCCCACAAACATCTCCACAAAATCTGATCCAGAAATGGAGAAAAAGGGACGATCCGCTTCCCCAGCAACAGCCTTAGCCACCAGTGTCTTTCCCGTTCCTGGAGGACCGACGAGAAGAACCCCTTTAGGAATACGGGCACCAAGAGCCGTGAATTTTTGAGGGTCCCTTAAAAAATCGACAATTTCCGCAAGCTCCTCTTTCGCCTCTTCCGCACCGGCAACATCCTTAAAGGTCACCTTATTCGTCTCTTTGGTCATCAGTCTGGCCGGAGATTTTCCAAAATTCATCGCAGAAGAGCCCACCCCTTTCATCTGTCTTGAGAAAATAAAATATAAAAAGAGGATCACCAGCATGACCGGCAAAATCGTCAAAATATAGCTAAAATAGTTCGGGGATGGCTCTTGACTTTTAAACTTCTTCTCCAAGACTGTGTTGCGAGGCTGATCTGGCGCTCGGTAGTTCAACCCTTTATTATCATCAAACTGAGCCCACTCCTCGCTTGCCTGGGCAAACCAGTGGCTAAAAATCTCAGAGTCTTGCTTCTCTAAAGCCCTTGTAGAAAGTTCCTGATTGTTGAAAAACCAAATCTGATTGACAACCTTTGCGCGCGCTTTGTCCAAAAAAACTGCATTCGACTCGAGCGCATGAGCTACCTCGTTATACTCCTGAACCTCCTCCACATAATTCCTAACACTTCGAAGAGAGGAAAGTCTTACTCCGTCCGTTTCACGGCCCAAATTCCCTATAAGAGCAGAAAGCTGGTTCAGCGAATTACGATACGTCCGAAGCTGAAGCTCCGGAGAATAGTCGTTCGCCTGCGACAAAAGCTGGTCTAACTGTTTCAGTTCTTGCTTTAAAGACTCGCTTCCAACCCCTAAAGCAGGCGAGCGAAGAAGCGCAAGAAGATCTCTTAGCTCTTTCCCACACGTCCCAATAGCCTCAATCGTCTGTGACGATTGTGCAAGCCCCAAACTTCTCTCTACAAAGGGAAGGGAAACCACCTCGCGATCCGTTAAAGAATGGAGGATGATGGCGCTATTTCTCTCTGGAGAATCATACAAGGGCCCCACTACGACAAATCCTGCGCGAGGAATCGTTTGTCCACTGAGATGTAAGTAAAGATCCGCAGAATCGCTGACATTTTTCTCAAGTAAACCAATATCAGACGCTAAAAGAGCCTGAGAACCCTTGAGATGATGGTTTTCGTTTAAAAGCTCAAGATAACGATATTTATCATAGCTCTCATCGGAACGTGTTTCCCTAAAACGACCAGAAAATGTGACGAGATTATCGTTCTGAGCAATTTTCTTATTTTCTTCAGGAACAATTAAACCTAAATTCGTCAAATGCTCCGCTTGGTGGCTAAACGAAACCTTACCACTCGCGCTTGAGGTCAACGTCTGTACCCCAATAATAATAAAAATTGCCGCGGCTATAAAAAGAAAAAAGCCTCCAGGAAAGCTCTTTTTGGGATTCGATCTCATTTTTACCATAAATACTTTGCTTTGATTAATTTATATTTTTTTCTATGGGCTAATTAAACCACTTTTGGAAGTTTTCGTAAAGGGGTCTTTCGGGGAAAAAAGCCCCGTGAAGTCTCCTCATAACAAAAAAGAAATAAATTGTCTCTCAATTACTACTAAGACCCTTATACTCAGCGAATTAGATAGCTGTGCATACCCATGTTCTCTGGTTATCAATATAAATTTTTTTATTTTTCACCACTAAGTGCTTGGATGTTTCCTGTGACAGAACCCAGTGTATGAGAGTGTTGAGCACGGGCCTTGTAAACACAATCGAATGTGCTTTCGCGAGTTTTAGCAGGAAGTGTCGTATTTCCAAAAGGCCGAGCCCTTTGAGCTCAAAAATAGCACCCCAGGGTCCTTTGTATTCGGGAACACTGGAGATTCTGGAATCTAAATATTTTTTGAGTTCGTAAGATCTTTCTGAAAGAAGGGCAAGATTTTGATAGATCTCTTTACCAAACCACTGGTTAATGAGGGGGAAAATTTCCTTTCTCATGCGCGCCCTTAAAAAGGCGGGGTCAGCATTCGTGGGGTCGTTTAGAGCAGGGAGCCCCCTTTCTTGTAAAAACTCGAAAAGGTCCCTTTTCTTCACCCTTAAAAAGGGACGCCAAATGGCCATGCCATTCTGCTTGCTAACCGGTTGCATTCCCCCTAAATTACAAAGATGAGCTCCCTCCAAGATTCTCTTTAAAACAGTTTCGGCAAGATCCTCTAGAGTGTGAGCGAGAAGAAGGGAGGCATACTTCGGAAAAAAAGTAACAAAAAAGGCATACCTTCCCTCTCGAGCTTCATCCTCTTTGCGAGCGTTCTCTAAACGAGTCGAGAAAAAAGGACAGCCGAGCTTCCTCGCCTCTTCTTGCAGCTCTAGAGTTTCTTTCCTACTCTCTTCTCGCCAACCATGATCGACATGCACAAGGTGGGGCGTCACATTACATTCCAACAACGCATAGAGAAGGGCTTTGGAATCTGGCCCGCCAGAATACCCGAGCAAGAGGGGCTTTCTCCGATCCCAATGGACGCTCAAAAATTCTTGTGCTACACTCGTGACATGCCGATTTTGTGGCGCTACGCCTTGCATCATTATTTCCGTATATTCTTTCTGTCGGTTTGCACTTTTATCACTGTCCTGATGATTGCGCGATTTAAGGACATTGCGCGTTTCACCGCCTTGACTAGCGATTTTTTGAAAACTACCTCCTTTGTAGCTTATCATATTCCAGCGATTTTACCGATCGCAATTCCACTTTCAGCCCTCATTGCCTCTCTCATCCTGTTTCAGCGCTTCAGCCGCTCCTTTGAGCTCATCGCATGGAGAGCCTCTGGGTTAAGTCTTCCAAAAATTCTCGCTCCACTCTTGGCTTTATCGCTTTTCCTTACTCTGATTCACTTTCTGATCGTCGCGGAAATCGCACCTTATTGTAGAAGAGAGGGGAAAACATTGATTTACCACGAGACAACAGAAAATCCTCTTCTTCTTCTTCAAAGACAAAAGCTTGTCAAACTCAAGCATGCCTATTTGAATATGGAAGTCCAAGATGATGTGACGATAAGAAATCTCACACTCATCGTTCCGAATGACAAACATTTGAGTCTCATTTCTGCGAAAAAGCTTTGGATACAAAATGAGGAGCTCCAAGGAAGGGATCTTGCCATTATTTCTTATCTGGACAATCAAAATGGTTTTGACTCCCTTTTCATTGAACATCAATCTTCGATGTCAACGGCAGCGCCTTTACTTTCTCAGGCGCTAAAAAAAAATCGACCCAGACTTGATCTCAACGCTTTGAGTTTTAAAACACTCAACCTGTGGCATAAGCCGCGTGCTGCGATGATTGAAAAACTCCGAAGAATCTCTCTTTCTTTGGCAGTGTTTAGCTTTACCCTGCTCGGATGTACCTTTGGGATTGAAGAGGCAAGGCGTGCTTCCAAGAAAAATATGCTCTTTGCCATGCTGTTAACTTTGACCATGCTCATCAGCTATCTTCTTGGTAAAGAGTTTAAAAATTATGCTCTCATCGCATTTTGCGTACTGATTGTCCCCCATCCGCTCATTTGGATCAGCGCCTCTATTCATTTATACCGCATTTCTAGAGGAAGATTATGTTAATCTGGCAGAAGCACATTTTAAAAAAACTGTGTGGCACCTTCCTTTTTTTCCTCGCCTGTCTTTTGGCTATTTACACACTCGTCGACCTCTCGGCCCACGGGGCTCGATTTTTGTCAAAATCTCATTTCAAAGGAGTCCTGACCTATTACTTCATGAGCTTCTCATCCCTTCTCGATCTTTTTTTTACACTGGCCTTTCTTTTTGCTGCAATGCGTGTCCTTTATGATCTCAATTCCCATAGAGAAATTCTAGCTCTTCAGATGGCAGGTCTCAGCAAAAAAAAACTCCTGCTTCCTCTTTTCCTATTTGGCTTTCTCCTCTCTCTTATCGGATATGCGAACATACAATGGATCGCGCCAGAAGCGCAAGAAGTCGTTGGGGACTTTAAACACACACTGAAACCTCAACACTCTCCATCAGAAAATCTGCTCTTTTCCCTTTCTTTAGAAGACGATTCTACACTCGTTTACCAGCGCTACGACCAAAAGAACCATCAGCTCCTAGACGTCTTCTGGATCTTAGATCCATCGGAGATTTGGCATATAAAAGCACTGGATGTCCACACGTTAGGCGCTTTTTTTGCCGACCATTTTAGACAAAAAGAAGCGCACATGGAAAAAATAGAAAGCTTCCCAGAAAAAACGTTCCTTGAAATCCGTTGGGACAAAAATACGACCTTCCACCGCACCGTCCCTTATGAATGTCGATCCCTCTCAACACTCCTTACACAAGGGCTATCAGATTCTTCCGAAAACCGGATCCTGTTTTCCCATTTTTTCTACAAATGCATAGGACCGCTGATGCCGCTCCTCGCTCTATTGACCATCGGCCCCTCCGTGCTAGAACTAACGCGGAAATTTCCTTTTTTTCTCATCGCTGCCTATTCGATTTTCAGATTTGTTTCCTTGAAAGTTGTTTTGGATGGCATGCTTATCTTGGGAGAAAACCAAGTGCTACCTTCCTACGTGGCGATTTTTGGCCCCGTAGTTTGTGTGCTATGTTTTAGAGTACCCACTTTCATAAAAATGCACTAGGATGAAAACTCTACTCTTTGTTCTTCTTTCCCTCTCCATCCCCTTCTTTTTCAAAAAAGAGTTTCGGCTTCCTCCTATATGTAAAGTCATTCCTCCCTATCATGCCGATTGGGACAGCACTCCGACAAAAGAAATCTTGGACATCCTCCAGCAGTCATTCTCCTATCTTTCGAGCGGGAATCAAACCACGGTATTTATCAGTGCAGATCGCCAATATGTACTCAAACTCTTTAAATACAATAGATCACGCTTTCCGCTTCTCCACAAATGGAAAAACAGGTTCAAAAAAAAGCCAAAAGACAGTCTTCTTACGAAAATGAACAAGACGTGCCAGGCTGCTTATCTCGGGTGCGGGATTGCCCAAGCATTTACGCAAGGAATCTACGCTCATCTCAATGTAAGTCAAGGATCGCTACCCCAAGTAGAACTGATTTTCCGGGGGAGAAAGTACGCAGCTGTTTTAGATCGCTACCGTTTTATTTTACAAAAAAGGGTCACTCCATTTAAAGAAGCGCTTCTTTCAGCAAGAGGTGATTCTGCCAAGATGAAACGCCTCATACGCTCCTTTACGCTACTCCTCGTCCACCGATCTTCTTTAAATATTTGCAATTCAGACCCGAACTTGGGTCCCAATTTTGGTTTTCTAGAAGAAGAGGCAGTCGAGCTTGATTTTGGAAATTATCATATCATCCCCAGAGATCCCAAAAGGCGCATCGAAGAATATGATAAGCTTATGGACCGCTTTGAGGAGTGGGTTCAAAAAAACACGCCTGAATATCTCATGGATCTGAAACAGTTGCGTTTAAACACCCGATCTTCTTATGATGCGGACCATGAGTCCCCCAAAAGCACTTGAGGATCTTCGCGAAATTTCTACAGAGATTCAACACTTAGACTCCATTCTTAGCCTGTTACACTGGGATCAAGAGACCTACATGCCACTAGGGGGAATTTCTCCTCGGAGCCACCAAATCTCCACCCTCTCCGCCTTGATCCATGAGAAAAAGACATCCAAAAAGTTTAAAAAAGCTTTAGAAGCGTTAATCAGCCTAAAAACAGGAAAGCTCAAAATTAAGGGCCTCTCTCCTAAAGAAAAAGCCATGATCCGAGAGTGGCTGAAAAATTACACCCGGCTTCGCAAACTTCCTTCTTCCTTTATCAAAACATTTACTGCCGTCACTTCTGAAGCCACGCAAGTTTGGTCTCTTGCAAAAAAAAACAACCAATTTCAGCTTTTTCAACCTTTTTTAACAAAAATCATCGAGCTCAATCAGAAAAAAGCAGAGATTTTAGGTTACCAAGACCATCCTTATGATGCTCTTTTAGAGCACTATGAGCCCTGCATGAACACCCGTAAGCTCGACGCTATCTTTGGCAGGCTTAAAAAACAGCTATCGGCACTTTTAGATAAAATCCTTTCTAAAAAAGAGCTCGATAGCCGCTTTCTTTTTAAAAAAGTACCTCATGAAAAACAGCTACAGCTAGGGCTGCTTCTTTTACAAAAGCTGCCGATGGAACATACCTATACTCGGCTGGATCTCTCTTCACATCCCTTCTCCATTGCTATGCATCCGCACGATAGTCGAATCACGACGAGAATCCTCCCCCATCATTTCATGAGCAACCTCTTTTCCATCTTGCATGAGGCAGGACATTCTTACTACGAAATGGGCCTTCTTTCCGACAATTTTGGCACTCCTTTGGGAGAACCTGTCTCGTTAAGTATCCATGAGAGCCAGTCGCGTTGGTGGGAAACTCTGATTGGACGCAGCCTCCCTTTTTGGCAATGGTTTTATCCTATTTTAAAAAAAGAATGCCCTTCTCTTTTAAAAAGCATTCCTTTGGAGCGTTTTTACCGATCCTTTAATAAAGTGACTCCATCGTTGATTCGCGTAGAAGCAGATGAGGTGTCTTATTGTCTTCATGTGATCTTGCGCTATGAAATTGAAAAAGAGCTGATGACCCATAAACTTTCCGTCCAGGACTTGCCCAAGCGATGGAATGAAAAATTTCTGGAATGCTTTGGGCTTACACCGCCTAATGATTCTCTCGGCTGTCTACAAGACATCCATTGGTCCCTGGGCGATTTTGGCTATTTCCCAACCTATGCATTGGGCAATCTGTTTGCTGCACAATTTTTTACAAGCTTTGTAAAAGATCACCCCGATTGGGGTGAGCGAGTGGCAAGGGGTGATCTTGCCTTCATACGGGACTGGCTAGCAAGCAAGATTCATCGGTGGGGGCGAATGTACAACTCAGAAGAGCTTGTGAAAAAAATCACAGGGAAGCCGTTAAGCGAGACGGCTTATTGCAACTACCTCAAGGGCAAGTACAAGGAAATCTACAATTTTTAAACCAGGAAAAGACGCGTCTGCCTTCTCCTCTCGGCTGCTTCGAAGCGCATGCATTGATCCGGCGTCTCCGGGATCACAGGAGTCACTTCTATAGGATTCAGTTCCTCATCCACAGCAATAAAGGTAAAATAGGCGGACAAGATATCCTTGTGATCCAAAGAACGGAAGTCTTCGGCAACTATCTTAACCCCAATTTCCATAGAAGTGTCCCAAACCCGATTGACAGATGCTTTGTAAATCAAAGTATCTCCACAGCGCGCAGGATTGAAAAACCGGACTGAATCGATGCCCAGGGTAACACACTCCTGACCTGAATGCTTCTTCGCAACTTGCAAAGCCAAACAGTCAATTACATGCAATAAACTCCCTTGAGAAGCCATTTCGCTAGAAATGAAACGGTCGATAATCGCAGACGCTGAAACAGGCTTTCCTTCCATATTCAGCTGTCAATAGCAGGAAGGAGTAATTCATGCAACTGCGAAGTGTCGGTAGCTTTTCCTTAACGCTTGGAGAACTGGAATCGGCGTCTAGCACCGCGGAGACCGTATTTTTTCCGTTCTTTCTTTCTAGGATCTCTGGTAAGGTATCCGAGCTCTTTGAGAGAACTGCGAAGAGCATCATCTTCCTGCACAAGGGCGCGACTAATCCCTAAACGAGTGGCCGTTGCCTGGGCCTCTATCCCCCCGCCTTTTACGCGAATAATCAGATCCACCTTTTGCGTATCTGAAAACTTCTGAATGGGGGCCAAAATCAGATCTCTTTGCAATTGAAGGGGAAAGTACTCTTCGAACTTTCTTCCATTAACATCGATCTGTCCTGATCCTTTGCGGAACCTAACTTGTGAAACAGCTGTTTTTCTGCGGCCTATTCCAATTGTTTCTTGTAGTTTCTTTGCCATTTCTTATGATCCTTTAGAGGTTATAACAGGGATTGGTTGTTGCGCTTGCAGGTCATGTTGAGGACCTTTAAAAATACGAAGCTTTTTCGCCTGCTGGTCGCCGAGGCGGGTCTTTGGCATCATACCGAGAATCGCGTGCATCAGAATACGCTCAGGCTTTCGGGCAAGCATCACTTCGAAGGGAGTTTCTCTCATCCCCCCAATATAACCTGTATAATGTCTATAGATCTTTCTAGCGCGCTTCATTCCCGTTACAGTAATTTTCTCGGCATTCACGATAACAACGCCATCCCCACAGTCTACAGAGGGGGTAAAATCTGGGCGATGCTTCCCGCGTAAAATTTTTGCAATTTCGGCTGCAAATCGACCCAAAGTCTTTCCGGTTGCGTCAAAAAGAAACCATTTCTGGCTTTCCAACGCCTCTTTTTTCGTGAGGAGTGTTGTCTTTTGCTTGTGATTCATAAGTCTCGGGTCCTGATACAAATTTCAAAACAGTATCATACACTTAGGGCTTAATTTTTGGCAAAGAGCATTTTTTCTTTGGAAAACTACGAGAGGCTTCGCTAACATGGATCGCTTATGCAAGAGCCTAAAACATATTTTATACGTACCTATGGATGCCAGATGAATGAACTCGATACCGAGATCATGGCTGGCCAACTGCAAAAACGGGGTCTAACCCCGTCCTTGGATGAAGAGAACGCAGACCTATTGATCTTCAACACCTGTTCAATACGTGACCTTGCAGAAAGAAAAGTGATGGGCAAGCTGGGACGAATGGGTCGAGGTGATAAAAAAAATTCGATTATTGGGGTCACCGGCTGTATGGCCATGGCGAAAAAGGACTCCCTCTTCCGTAAATTTCCCCACCTCGACTTTGTTATTGGGACGAATAATATTACCGATCTTAGCCATGCGCTAGACGAGGTCATCCATACGAAAAGGCAAGTTTTTAAAACGGATGACCGCTTTGAAGAAAATTTAGATTACCTGGCGGCCAAAAGGGATCACACGGTTAAGGCCCATGTTTCTATTATTCGTGGCTGTGATAAATTTTGCACCTACTGCGTCGTCCCCTATACGCGCGGGCAAGAGGTTTCGCGGCCCCCAGAGAGCATTTTGGAGGAATGTAAAAAACTCGTTGATAGCGGTTACAAAGAGCTTACGCTGTTAGGCCAAAACGTCAACAGCTATGGCAAAGATCAACCGGAATGGAACTGTCTTTTCCATGACCTTCTCTACAAGATCGACAACATTCCAGGCATAGAAAGGGTGCGCTTTCTCACATCCCATCCCATCGATATTACCAGAGAACTCATGGAAGCTATCCGGGATCTCCCTTCTCTTTGTGAATTCGTCCACTTTCCAATCCAAGCAGGCTCGAGCCGCATCCTTCGAAAAATGCACCGGATCTACACGAAAGAGCAATACTTTGAAAAAGTGGCCCTCCTTCGAGAGATTGTTCCGAACGTCTCCTTAGGAACCGATATTATTGTGGGCTTTCCCACCGAGACTGAAGAGGAGTTTCAAGAGACCTATGATGCTATGCGTGAAATTCGCTACTCCGTCGCCTTTATTTTCGCTTACAGTCCCCGTAAAGGGACCCCAGCGATGCGCTGGAAAGATGACATTCCTGAAGAGATCAAGCTTGACCGCCTCCAAAGGCTCATGAATTTACAAGAAAAGATCATGAACGAAGAACGATCCCAGATGCTCGGCAATACGTATGAAGTGCTCGTTGAACGCTTTAATAAGGATGGAAAACTCCTGAAAGGACGTACTCGCTGCTGGAAAAAAGTGATTTTTGAAGGGGATGCTAGCCTGATTGGAACGCTTCCACTAATCCAGGTGCATAGCTTCAGCCATCAAACCCTCATAGGAGAGCTAAATCAAATTGCTGAATCAAGCCCCCACTGTTTGAGCAAGGAAATGCAAGAGGTCTATAAAGCGGGGAGTTTACCGGTAAAAAGGTAGAAAAAAGCAAGTGACATTAGTCCACACTCCAGGGTATCCTCTGCACCAGCATTAGACACAAGGCACTTATATGGGTCCATCCTTGTCCCAACAAATTGCTAAACGCCGCACCTTTGCCATTATTAGTCATCCGGATGCAGGAAAGACTACATTGACAGAGAAACTTCTCCTGTATTCAGGCAAAATACGCACAGCCGGAATGGTGCGCGGCCGAAAAGGGAGGAAATTTGCTACCTCAGATTGGATGGCTCTAGAGCAAGAAAGAGGCATCTCCATCACCGCTTCAGCCATGCAATTTACTTACAAAGATCTGGTGATCAATATCCTCGATACTCCTGGCCATGAGGACTTTTCTGAAGATACTTATCGGACTCTCACCGCTGCAGACTGTGCAATTATGGTGATAGATGCCGCAAAAGGGGTTGAAAAACAGACTCGCAAACTTTTTGAAGTGTGTAAATTGAGAAAGGTGCCTGTTTTAACCTTCATCAACAAAATGGATATGCCAGGAAGAGAGCCTCTAGATCTCATGGATGAAGTCGAAACCGTGTTAAATATTCAATCTTTTGCTTACAACTGGCCCATTGGATCTGGTAAAGGGTTCGCTGGGCTCTACGATCGCACGACCAACCAATGCCAGCTATTTTCCCGTTCTTCCCCTGGCGGTTCTGAACGGGCACACATGACACAAGGCCCCTTAGAAGAAGGGGCCATCATTCCCCTTATTGGCAACGCTGATTTTGCAAAGTTCAAGCAAGATTTACTTCTTCTCGAGGAGGCGGGCAATCTATTTCACCCAGAAGATTTCCTCTCAGGAACAGTAACCCCCGTATTTTTTGCATCAGCCCTATCCAATTATGGCATTGAACCATTTTTTGATGCCTTTATCCATTTAGCACCACCCCCTCATGGAAGATTTGCAAATGGCCACAATGGAGAACCTATCTTCATAGATCCTGTAACAACACCCTTCAGCGCTTATGTGTTTAAAATTCAATCCAACATGGATCGCAACCATCGAGATAGCCTAGCCTTTTTACGCATTTGCTCAGGGGCATTTGAAAAAGACATGACGGTCAAGCACCATCGGCTCAAACGCTCTATCCGGCTCGCAAGGCCGCAAAGTATGTTCGCAGGGGAAAGAATTACCCTAAGCGATGCCGTTGCTGGCGATATCATTGGCGTCATTAATCCAGGAGTTTTTTTTATAGGAGATACGGTGTCGATCACAGGAGGATTTGATTTTAAGCCACTCCCCCAATTTCAACCAGAAATCTTTGCAAAAATTCTGCCTAAAGATGTGAGTAAAAGAAAATCCTTTGATAAAGGAATCAAACAACTTTCCGAAGAAGGAGCCATACAAATCCTCCACTCCCAAAACAATTTTGATCCCTTGATCTATGGAGCTGTAGGGAAGCTGCAATTTGAAGTCATTCAATACCGCTTAAAAGATGAGTACCAAACAGAAACGTCGCTCACCTTTTTACCCTATCAATGCAGTGCCTGGATTATCGGCGATATTTCCATTTACAAAAAGCCTATGAATTCGATACTCGCCCAAGATGCATCAGGCCAATTCATGGGGCTTTTCAGCACGGTATGGGAAAAAAATCATGCCATAAAAGAGAATCCGATTCTCGAATTCAAAGACATCAATAATTTTTGAAGGCAGTGCGATTATGACCCAAGAATACTCCTGCAATCGTATAGATTGTAATAAGTAAATAAATGGTCCCAGCAATACCGTACAGAATAAAAGGCAGAGAACCTGCTGTCATAAATACCAAAATGAGCATAGCGACAAAGCTCACTAAGGAAGCCACAAACCCCAACATATAAAGCGTCTTTTTTACACGGCTTTCTTTCTGCACCGTATAAATTAATTCGCTCGCCTCTGTGATCCCTTCGACCATCTTCTTTGGATCTTCTAATTTTGCCAAAATTTCATCGACACGCAAGGCAACCAGCTCCAAACTCTTCGTGCTGGTCCTTCGCTTCATGTACTTGACTTTCACTTCTGTAAGGTCCCTTAATTTTTGGTTAAGAAGCCTCTTTTTAGCATCCGGCGGCCAGTCCGGATGGTCTTTCTCAATGTTTTTCTCAAACAGCGCCTTTTCTTCAGAGGATACTGTAATACTTTCCCTCAAATACTTAAGAGCGGATCTTAACCGATTCACTTCCGTCAGTTTTGGATTGTCTAAATACTCACCCAGCCGTTCATGAAACCGCGAGCACCGAAGAGCTCCTAACAAGGAAGACCCCATGGCAAGAAGAGACCCCACTCCAAAAAGCGCGCTCGAAGCGCTTGATATACCAAAAGCAGCAGCAGCAGCCCCGTAAGAAACACAAAATCGACTCGCAAGAAAACTCAGCGATGCGGATGAGACAACTGCGCCAGACACAACCCTCGCCTGAGCACGTCGCCCGCCCTCTATATCACCAATGAGCTTCGATCTCTGATACTCTGTGCGTCCATTATCTAATTCTCTTAAAGCAAAAAATGTCCAAAATGTCCCAGCATAGTAGCCCAGGTGATTGACGACCGGATCTTTCACTCCTAGCCCCACAAAAAGGATGTTTCTCACAAGAGCAAGAGTATCATCAGCGATTCGCATTCCCGCAAGCACTTGACCATTCGTTCCTGGGATGCTCGCATCTCGAATTTCTTGGATGGATTTTTCTGATTCTTTGAGAAGATGTGCGTCTACCCCTTGCGCCATTTGAGGCTTAGCAAGTTGCCCTGTATGCTGATAGTAACGCACTATTCGCAAGGTCTCTTGCAACTCAGGACCCTGCTCTAACAGTAGTGCCTTTCCCCTGTAATATACGGCAGGATCGTCCAATGTAAGCTTGATTTTGAAAGAAGAGTCTTCTATGGGAGATGCAAAATGACTATGAAAAATTTTTGCTAAACATTGTTCCACCCTTTTTTTATGTAAAGGGTGCATTTCAGACGGACTTAACTCATTAGAACCAAATTTTAGCTTGTCTAAAGAAATGGATGACGCACCCATAATAACACCCGCCAGGGTGTTATTATATCTGAACTCCCATTAATTAGCTCGACTTTGTACATTTTGTGGACGATGTCGAGATTAGACCCTGCATAACTCAGGTTCTGTCGATTTTGGCACAAAATTTTTTACTACTTGGACAGTGTCTCAACTAAAGTTTCCCATCCTGAACCCTGAGTCATCGTACTTACTACGTAATGGGCCATACGCTTTTTGCACTGCGCTTTCAAATCATCATTCTTTCGGCGTTCGTTTGGTAGACTCTTTTCATACACTGTACTTGCCTCTTCAGACAGCTTGCGCAGCCATTGTAGCATCCCTTGGGCATCTCCATCGGCAGAATGAGAATCGAGGAGCAACGCGTCAAGCGCTGTCAAGGCATCGTCTAATGCTTGATCCTCTTCCTCAGACGCTTCGTATGCAATGAGCTCGCTATACCCGATATTGTAGAAGTTGGGATGTCGACAGGGGATCTTATCTAAAGCTTTTTGGATCTCATTTACCTGCTGCTGAGAAATAGGAAGAATGGCAGACTTTGCGTTTTGTTTCGGCGGGCGAGTCTCTTTTGCTACTTTTCGAGGACAAATCGTTGAAGAGCTTTGGTTGGCGCTCCAACAAGCCCCAGAAGAGTTAAAAAATTGGGTATGAATCGCTGCGATCCCATCTCGGATGGCATTAAAACCACTGTTTGAAAAACGAGCAACATCTGTAATATCGAGCTCCTTTTTCTCATCGCTATCAACCAGCGACCATCGTGCAGGAGAATTGTGATAAAGAATGCTGTGAGATTCAGGGTCTTGAAAACTCGCAAATATCTGAGTCGCTATCTTCTGTACAACGTCAATCACAGAAGGCATGAATTGCGTTTGATCAGTAACTTTAATTAAACGACTATTTTCGTCATATCGATAAATTTTTATTTTATAATAACCTTTATTAGGAATTTTTACTTTAAATGAAACGCACTCCCCATCCGTTTCAAGCTGGAGAGGATCATATGCTTTTTCAGAGTCGCTAGAACGTAAAGATGATAGTAGCATAACAGTATTTTTTATGACGATTATACCAAATATTTGCATTTCAATCAAATGATGGAAACAAAATAACAAAATAAATTCACATCATGTTGATACACATGAAATTAAATATGTTATTGAGATAAAACTTGCTATGAGCTGATATTCCGATTACCCTTCGAGATATGCCTAAAAGCTCTATAATCCCGCAGCATAATGAACCGTTTCGCTCCGTTCTCATCTTTGGCCCCCCTGGCTCAGGAAAGGGCACTTTGGGCAAGTTTTTAAGCTCAGCAGGAAACCATTTTCACCTCTCTTCCGGGGACATTTTTCGGGGGCTTTCCCCGGACTCTCCAGCGGGAAAAATTTATGAAAAATACGCTGGGAAAGGTCTCCTTTTGCCAGATATTGAAACGATCCAAATCTGGCATCATTTTGTCCATGGCCTGATTGCAACAAACCGCTATTTTCCGGAAAACCAACTTCTATTGCTTGACGGGATTCCAAGAACTGTAAGACAAGCTGAGCTTTTAAAAAGATATATCGCCGTAGAAAGGATCGTTGTTTTAGAAGTCCACAACATGGCTCAGCTCGTTCAAAGACTACAAAGAAGAGCGATTATTGAAAAAAGGCTCGACGACATGGATACCAATGTGCTAAGAACGAGGATGGAAGTTTATAATCAAGATACCAGTGAAGTTCTCGGCGCCTACCCGGCCTCCTTAATCGCGCGGTTTAACGCTGAACAAAAACCTCTAGAAGTGCTTCGAGATGTCCTGATTAACCTCGCAGACATCCTTTCCTAAAAGGATGTCTGCAAAGTCAGAGTTCACCTTTTTTATACCTCAATCTCGGCTAGGCTTTTCACCGGACTCTTTGTAAAGAAACGCTGAAACCAAGATGGATACCACGACGATGGATACCACGACCCTGACGGTTTTAACGCCTCAGCCGAAGAAGTTTTTTGTAGTTCCATGTTTGGTATTTCTAGTTTTTCCGTCCCTAGCTGACTCGTTCTTGGACTAACAACAACCTCTAGCGACTGCTCCTCTTCCTCCACCGTCTCTGCCGTCTCTGCTTCTAACTCAGGCGCGCTGCTATCTTGCACAAGAATATCTTTTAGTTGTCCTCGAATCCCTGCGGAGGTTAAAGGGGTGGACCTTACTGTCAATGGTGTAAACCCGAAAGTCCTCATCTTAATTGCCAACTGGTTTTGCGTATTGTCAGTGGATCTTTGAACAGTCTCCACTAACTGCTTACTCTTCTGACTGAACGTACGTTTGTTGTCGTTTAGCAGGAATCGAGAAGCAACAAGGTACTCTTCTATCTCCCGATAGTTATACATGATGTCTGTCTGTAAAACTGCAAGCTCGTTATCGATCGCCTGCACCTCACTCAGGAGTGCCAGATATTTTTTAATTTGCTCTATCGATTGTTGCGGGAATTCTTTAGAACACAACGCTTGTTCTAACTTCACTCTGTCCTGCGGTACTAGATTCTTCTGGATTTTCTGCATTGCCTTTTTATATGGCTCAATAATTGCTGTGAGCTTTACCTGCTTTCCGTTCATTAGTACCGTTTTATCCGTCAGTTCCTCCAGGGTACGGTTGATTGCTTTACGAGCAGCGTCTTTCTCTTCGTATTGCGTACACATCACGGATAGGTTTTTTTGCTTGGATTGGATTAGGCCCAAGAGCTTAACAATGTCGTTGACCAGAGCCACTTCACCCTGAGCTTGGTCACTGGCTGCTGTCTCTGCGACTATAGCTGCTTGTTGTTTCCCTTGCTCACTATCAATGATAGTCTTTGCTTTCGCTATAAATTCCGGCTTATCAGTAGGCTGCAAATAACCTTGTGTGATAGAGTTTTCGGCTGCCGCTTCCAGCTGCTGTACTACTTCCTCATCCGACGCTACTCCTGGCGCCCTCATGAGAATATCAACCGCCGCACCCGAGGCCAGCTCAGAAATGTCTACTTTCGCTTGTTTTACAAGCTCTCTCTTTTCCTCTTTACTAATCAACTTCTTTGTAACGGCTGAAGACAGAAAACCTTCTGTAAACTCCTGCGCAGGCTTTAGACCCTCTGGCAACTTGTTAAGGAAGATCTTCGGCGCCACCTTTTGTATGATTTCCTTTACATGATCTGAAAGGAAGTACTGATTGTCTAAACCCAGTCGGAGCGCTGCGGGAAAATCGGCTTCCTTTACTGCTAACTTACCGTAGGCTAAACCAAGAGCTGATGTAGAAAGACCAAAGGCTGCCAAGAATTCTTTTTGAATGACATCGCCTAAACAAGGCGGCGGGCCCTTTCGTTTGACTTTGTTCTCTATATAGAGGGAACCCAAGGAGGCTTTTTGAATCGCAGTTACAACAAACTGTTTTGCCTCTTGTACTTGCGATGCAAACTGAGCTGTAGAGGACGATTTCTCCCCAGCTAATTCTCCTATAAGCTTAACAAGGGATTGTTGATATTTGCGAATATCTTGCTCAGCGCTCACTGCGGGAGAGGAGTTAAAGAGTCCGTCGTTGAACCTCCGATAAGCATTTACGAGGTTCTTCACGTCTTTGCCAACTCTTTTTTCGACTGTACCATTCCAAAGTACATAAATTTTGTTTGCAACCTTTTGGCAAGCATCTGAAGTCTTGTCAATCAAACTAAAACTTTTACCATTGACTAGTCCCACGCTAAACGCCAACCACCGGCCTAAATCTACAAGCACCAAAAGGGGGAAGAAAAGCGTGGAAATCAACCCTACCGCTACAGTACGAGTCATGGTATGACCTTGTCCCTTCGAAAAGGAAGTCTTCATGATCGACTCAAACTCTGGCTTCTTACCCTTTACTGTCGCCTCAACAACAGGCGTTGGACTATTGACTGTCATAACCTTCTCCAAATTATTATAAATTTATTATCATCTTTTGTTTCTCAATATTTTAATTAGATAGATTTAATTAATCAATAACTATAACAACGAAATTAATTTATTATAATATTAGATATTTAATTCATACTAAAAACATTCATTTATTTTTATAAAATAACGAAATCAGTACAAAAATAATGTTTTGACATGAATTACAATAAAAAAATAACTTCCCTAGAAAGCCTGATTGAACTGGACTGCAAAGCAGAGCTTGTCAAATATTGGCGCTTTTTTGTAAATTGTAAGGTCTTATGGCCAAGATTCTTTTTGAAGAAAATAACGAGGAAGCGGAACTTCCGGACGGTTCTCCTATCGCAGAAGCCTGTGAAGAGGCGGGTATCCCATTTGCCTGTACGGAAGGGGTGTGTGGAACCTGTGTCATTGAAGTCACTGAGGGGATGGAAAACCTCTCAGAGTTCAATGAGGCTGAAGCGGATTTTCTCGGAGATCTGGATAAAGAGCGACTTGCCTGCCAGTGCAGGATTAAGAGCGGATACGTAAAAATTAAATTTTAACTTAAGTTACCTATGAAAGACCAAATTACAAAAGACATGACGATCGATGAAATTTTTAAAAAATTTCCATCGAACGCCCCGAGACTGGCCCAAGAACTCACCAATGCGGGTTTAAATTGCGTAGGCTGCTCTGCCGCTACCTGGGAGACATTGGAGGCTGGGTTTTATGGCCACGGTATGGAAGATCATGAAATTGGCGAGCTACTCAGCCGTTTAAATCATATTTTGAATGAACAAGTGAATCTTTCAAAAATTACCATTACAAAGCGTGCGGCAAAAAAATACAAAGAGATCCTCAAAGCAGATGGAAAAGAGGGTTGGTCTTTGCGTTTTGGGGAAAGAGCCGCCGGATGCAGTGGATTCGAATATTTTCTTGATTATTCTGAAAAGTCTGGAAAAGACGATATGGTGTTAGAATCTGAAGGCATCCAAATCCATATTCACAAACAATCGAAGGACAGGCTGATGGGTTCGACCATTGACTATGTCGATGGCTTACAGGGAGCTGGCTTTAAGATTACAAACCCGAATGTGAAGGCCTCTTGCGGGTGCGGTAGCAGCCACGGATATTAATACCAACCGCAACAAATAAATTCATATATAAAGTCGGGAACATCATAAATCCAATAAAAACGTCTCTGGAGTCTCGAGTTTTTTCTTGACGTGAATCAGAAAGGAAATCGAGTCTTTCCCATCGACGATCCGGTGATCGTAACTCAAGGCAAGATACATCATAGGGCGAATGACTATTTGATCTTCCATCACAACAGCCCTTTTTTGAATGTTGTGCATCCCTAAGATACCGCTTTGGGGAGGATTTAAGATAGGGGTGGAAAGCATGGAACCGTATACGCCCCCATTCGATATCGTAAAAGTGCCCCCCTGCATTTCATCGATAGAGATGGTTTGCGCGCGCGCTTTTTCTGCATAGTGCTTCAGAGCTTTTTCCAATTCTGCATAGGAGAGTTGGTCCGCTTTGCGAAGAACAGGCACAAAAAGCCCTTTTTCAGAACTCACAGCAATCCCTATATCGTAAAAGTGCTGATAGACGATTTCATCGCCATCAATCCGGGCATTGATATCGGGAAACTCCTGAAGGGCGGAAACACAGGCTTTAATAAAAAAAGACATGAATCCAAGCCGGACTCCATGCTTTTTCTCAAAGGCTTCCCTATAATGAGTACGAAGGGCCATGATAGCGCTCATATCCACCTCATTAAAAGTGCTCAGCATCGCCGTTTCATTTTTGACCTGGACGAGTCTTGCAGCAATGACCCTTCTTACTTTCGACATTTTTTTTCTCGTTTCGAAAGCAGAACTCCGTGGGGGTGGGGTTACCTCAAGCGGCTCATCAATAGGAATCTTGGCGTGCGCTAACTCTCGATTTTTGGAAATCTCCTCTACGGGCGGAGGAGTAGAAGACACTGTTTGCCCCACCCCTTCCGTATCGATAAATCCGATGACTTGCTCAACTCTCACTGTATCCCCACTTTTTACTTTGAGTTCTACTCTGCCTTTGGCGGGAGCGGATAGCACTTGGTTCACTTTTTCTGTCTCGATTTCTAAAATCTCTTCATCACCGTTTACCATGGATCCGCTGGGTTTCATGATAGGCCCAATGGTCGCTTCCACTATCGATTCGCCCATCTTAGGGATTTTTATTTCTACTTTCATGTTGTTCCCAATGCTTTTACGATTAACGCTGCCTGTTCAATCATATGTTTACGGCTGGAACCGGTCGCCGTCGATGCATTCGACTCTCTTCCCACATAATGCAGTTTGGAGACGAGTGGCTCAATCACGGGACGAAGAAAGGGATAAGCCCCCATGTTCTCCGGCTCTTCTTGCACCCATAAACACTCTGTAAATCCCTCATACTTGGCCAAAAGCTCTTTCAACTTCTCTATATGTAGAGGATACAGTTGTTCAATCCGCAGGATCGAACAATCAGAATTTTCTTTTCTAGCCCTAAGTAAATCATAAAAGATTTTGCCCGTGCAAAGGATGAGCCTCCTACAACATTTCGGAGGCGTCGGATCATCTAACAACTCGCAAAATCCCCCCCTTGTAAAGGCTTCTATCTTCGAGGTGAAAAGAGAAGAGCGTAGCAAGCTTTTCGGTGTAAAAAGGACCAGAGGTTTTTGAAAAGCACGAAGTGCTTGTCTTCGCAAAAGGTGAAAATATTGCGCCGGAGTTGTCGCATTCACTACCTGAATGTTCATCCCTGCCGCCAGCTGTAAATAGCGCTCAGGCCGAGCAGAAGAGTGTTCTGATCCAGACCCCTCATATCCGTGCGGAAGAAGTAAGACAAGTCCTGATGGCATCTTCCATTTCTGCTCTGCCACAACAAGATATTGATCGATAATGATCTGTCCCCCATTGCTAAAATCTCCATATTGAGCCTCCCATAATGTAAGACCTTGTGGAAAAGAGCTGCTATAGCCTACCTCAAATCCAAGTCCTGCAAATTCACTAAGAAAAGAATTCACAACCTCCAACTTGCCTTTCAATCCCCCCAAAGGACTATATGTTTTTCCTGTTTCCACATCGGTCCAAATCATGTGCCTCTGGCTAAAAGTTCCCCTTTGAGCATCTTGACCGGCCAAGCGGATGGCCACACCCTCCTCCAAAAGCGTGCCAAACGCCAAACACTCCCCCGTGGCCCAGTCTATATCGCCGCCTAACGCAGCTCCTCTATTTTCTATCCATTTTTTGAGCTTTGGATGCACATAAAACTCTTTTGGAATCGTTGCAAAGGCCTGAAGGACGGCTTGCAGTTTTTCTCGGCTAACTTCCGTCAGAACAGGTTCAAATAGGTTGGGATGCACATGAGCCTCTGGGACCGATTTTTTTTCCATGTTCTTTTTGGCTTTTGCAAGAGCTCCTTGGAGTTGGTCTTTAAATTGTACTTCAAGAGCTTCTTGAAGTTTTTGCTCTACGATTCCTTGCTTGAGTAGCGCCTCAACATAGATTTGGCGAATCGACTTCTTTTCTTTGATTTTTTTATACTCAAGAGGCTGTGTATAGGATGGCTCATCTCCTTCATTGTGCCCATATTTTCGGTATCCTAAAAGATCGATGAATACATCCGTTTGAAATTTTTGCCGAATTTCAATGGCAAGCTTTGCAACAAAAATACAGCTTTCAGGGTCCTCTGTATTCACATGGAAAACAGGACAACCAAAAGCTTTTGCAATATCTGTAGCATAGTGCGTCGATCTCCCCTCTTGAGGCAGCGTGGTGTAGCCGATCTGATTATTAATCACAATATGGATCGTCCCGCCTACAGAATAGTTTTTCAGGTTCATCATCTGCAGTGTCTCATAAACGACCCCCTGGCCTGCTATAGAAGCATCTCCATGGATGGTGATCGGCACAATCTTTCTTTTGTCCCCCCCCTTTTTCAAGACTTGTTTAGCATACACTTGCCCGATAAGAACAGGATTAACAGATTCTAGATGTGAGGGGTTTGCAGCAATGGATAGAGACACCTTTTTGCCTCTACGGTTCACCCACTCACCTTCAAAACCCATATGGTATTTAACATCGTCACTTCCAAAAAAAGAAAGTGATGTATCGTCTTCAAATTCTTCTAAAAGATCTTCCAAAGGCTTATTCAAAATATTCACCAGTACATTAAGTCTCCCTCGATGAGCCATCGCCAGCATGCATTCTTCTACCCCCAGCTCGGCCCCTCGATCGATGATTTCTGCTAAAACAGGGATGCTCGTCTCCTCTCCCTCCAGAGAAAAACGGGTCACTCCTGGATACTTTGTATGAAGAAACGTCTCCAAAATCTCTGATTTATTCAAAGACTCTAAAAGGAGGTGTTTTTCTTCTATGGAAAGCTCAATCTTAAGCTCTGGTTCAATATGCTCCCGTATCCACTGTCGTAAATCGGGCCTCTCCACCTCTAAACACTCGATGCCAATGCGAGAGCAATACACTCCTTGCAACGCCCCCACAATCTCTCGTAATGTAGCCTTTTTTTGGGGGGAAAATCCAAGGGACGGAAAAGCTTGATCCAGCTCCGATGCAAAAAAACCCATTGCCTCTAATTCTAATGCAGGGACTTTGCCCGGTTCGGCAATAGGGTTACAGTGCGCAGCGAAATGCCCATATGTTCTATACATATGAATTAGCTTCGCGATTCTGGCCGAAGACTCTTCAATTTTTGGCTCCTCCCCTCTTTTATACAAATAAGATCCAAAATCCATCCCTTCAAAAAAATGTCGCCAGGAAGATTCCAAGCTGTCAGGATTTTCGAGATACTTCGCGTATAAATTTTCGATGAATGCCAAATTTGCAATCTGAGCATGCTCGGGAAAACTGTACATAACACCTCTTAAAATCTCATACCATAAATTATTTTTTCTTGCTTAAAAATCATAAATTGAGGTAAAAAACCCAATTCTGTCCCTTTTTTCTTTTTACAGTCTTAAACGGATTGAGAAGAAATAATTTTACATTTTATGTTTCCTGGGATAGAGAGAAGAGTACAAGAATTGGTAAGGGGCAATGAATATTAAAAGTGAACGATTAAAAAAATTAGAAATAGAACTTGCGGACCTTGAACAGTGGATGCAGTTAGGTCTTGTGCCGAAAAAAGATATCGAGAAGCATGTAGAGGAGATCCGGTCTCTCAAAACGAGAATTGAAGAAGAGAAAGAGAGGCTGAAATTTATGAAAGAAAGTGGGGAAGCGGAGGAGTATGTTACACCCAAGCGTTCTCCGTCTAGGCAAGCTTATGCTGAACCCCACACTCTTCCTGACATGGACATGAATGAAACGGATGCTGGTCTTGACATGGACACGGACTATGATATGGAGACGATCACCGAGGAGGAAACTTCTCCCGCAGAAGATGGGGAAGTAACACTCGTTGAAGACTCTGATGAAGAGGATCCTTTTTCAGATCGCAACCGTTGGAAGCGTGGCATTCTCGAAGATCCTGACGCAGATAATTGGTGAACTGGACTTGACCTATTAGCCCTCTTTCCATCTATTTACATATTCCCTTCTGCGTAAAGAAGTGCCCTTACTGCCATTTCTACGTGATCCCCGATCGCCTGGCGTATCAGAAGCTTTTAAAGGAAGCCCTACTCCTAGAAATCGACCGAAATCAAGAGCACTTCAAAGGGAGGGATATCCTTTCGATTTATTTTGGTGGGGGCACTCCCTCTCTTTTCACCAGCATCGATGAGATTCTGCGCCAGCTTCCTGCCGCGTCTGAAATCACCATTGAAGCTAATCCTGAGGATGCATCTTTAGAACGTTTTGCCTATTTTCGCTCTCTTGGCATCAATCGACTAAGCCTCGGCATCCAATCATTGGATGCGCGCTCTTTGGAAAGTTTGGAAAGAATCCACTCTGCCAACAAGGCTCGCGAGGCGATCTTTTTGGCCAAAGAAGCAGGATTTGACAATGTGTCCATTGACCTGATGATCGACCTCCCCAATCAAACGGAAAAAAGCTTGCAACACACGTTAGCTCAACTGCCTGGTCTTCCCATCACGCATCTTTCTTTATATAATTTAACCGTTGAGCCGCATACCCCTTTTTACAAAAGGAAGGTGCAAACACCTCCTCCAGAACTCTCTTTAAAATTACTAGAACTCGCTATTGAATCGGTGGAAAATATCGGGCTTAAGCGCTATGAAATTTCCGCTTTTGCAAAACCTGGGTTTGAATCGCGTCACAATCTGGGCTACTGGACCGGAAGAGAGTTTCTTGGATTGGGCCCTTCTGCTTGTAGCTATTTGCATCAAGAGCGATTCCAAAACATCGCCAACCTGCACCGGTATGCACGGGCATTAAAAAGCAACGTATCTCCCGTAGATTTTCGAGAAAGACTCCCCTATCCAAAAAACGTAAACGAACTGCTGGCCATCCGGCTGCGTTTAGTGGAGGGAGTTTCATTAGAAGAGTTCGAGTGCCCAGAGGAAACACTACAGGTCCTTGAAAGACTACGATCCCTCGGCCTCATAGAAAAGAAAAACAAACAGATGATTCTGACCAAACGAGGCAAACTTTTCTACGATACGGTTGCCTCAGAGATTATATAACGTCGACCACTTTCACATCAAAACGGAGCGATTGGCCGGCTAAAGGGTGGTTAAAGTCCAAAACCACTTTGTCTGGCCTGACCTCATGAACGCGAATGGGGTATACTCCTCCTGCAGGATCTTGCACTCCGAGAACCGCCCCCGCATATCGATATTTTTCTGGAATCGTTTCTATCTCGACTTCCTTATATGCCTCAGACAAAACGGGTCCATAAGCCTCTTCAGCTTGGAGAAGAATTTGCTTAGTGTCTCCAGGTTTTAGGCCAGTCAGAGCCACTTCTAGAGCGGGAAATACTTGGTGAGACCCATGAACAAATACCAAAGGGTCTTCCCCCACATTGCTATCAACCTGGGTGCCATCAGATAAAAATAAAGTGTATTCCAAAGATACTTGTCTGCCATCTCGAATCATGTCGAACCTCCAGTCTAATATTCTTCGTATGAAAGATTCGAGCAATGACAGTCAAGCCTAAATTTCTCTAGAAGAGATATAGGCGTTTAAATTTTTCTTGATAAATTTTAAGCGACTATAATAAACACCGCTGGTTCTTTATCTATTGAAAAGGGATCTTTTTTCCATCTTTCAATCGTCTGAGATACAACTCTTTGCCTATCTGTTGTTAGGTTGACTGCAAGAGAAAGTCTTGTCGAGGGGTGCAGCGTTTTTTTAATGAGGTCAAGCATTTTTTGAGAGCGGTAAGGGGCTTCAATCCAAATATGGCTGCCCTCCTTTTTTTCTAAATGTAAAAGAAAAGAGACAAGGGAATCTACATCCCTCGGCAAATAACCATGAAAAGAAAAGACCTGACCGCTGAAACCTGAAAGTTGTAGCGCCATAATAATCGAAGATGGGCCAACAAACGTTTTCAGTTCTATCTGATTTTGGTGTGCAAGCCACACGAGATTGGCCCCGGGATCCGCAATACAAGGAAGACCTGCATCAGAAATTAAACCCCACGTTTCCCCTTTTTTTAGGGGCTCGATACACTCTTGTAAATCTTGCGTATGTTCATTGAGGATTTTGAGAGGCACTTGAGACATTTCGTCACGCGTTAAAAATTTACGAAGATAACGACGCGCCTGCTTTTCACTTTCAGCGATTAATCCATGAATCTCCCGTACAGCTTGGTTCACACTAATTGGAAGAAATGGCTCGATGGACAAAGAGTCGTCGAGAAGATTAGGAAGTAAATACAGTTTACCACCCATAAAGCTTTGCTGTAAATTGATCGAGAAGAGCCTGATACTGGGTCGAATTCGTGCGCGAAGAAAGCTCCATTTCAAAAAGGGAGTGAAGCCCTTTTTGGAAATAACCCGATCCCAAGCGCGCTGCCTGGGAGCTTCTTTTCTCTAAAATCTTAGGAAATAAATGGGGTAAATAGGCGCCCCACTGATCCGCCGGAGTGTTGTCTTCGATCAGTGAAGAGAGGGTGAGTCCTAATTGAAGCTGGTTACGCAGAATGGGTAATAAAGCGTGGAAAGAAAGGGAGTCAAAAAAAGCAAAATCCCCTCTTTCCCAAATGACTTTTTCTGCAACCTGCCAAAAAGTAGAGGTGCGACTCACGGGGGACAGTTCTAAAATATCTTCCCTCCGGATTGCAGTGTTTTCTCCAACAAAGCAAAGCAGTTTCTCTATTTCACTCATTAAAAGAGCCGGCTCTGGTCCGAGTCTTTCCAGTAAAAAGTGAGCAACCTCTGGGGCCAACACTTTGCCTACCCTCCTGGCCTTTTCCACAAGAGCCAAGACAAGCCTTTTTTCTTTATCCCACGGTTTTTCAGAGAGTTGATCAAAAATGACCCCTTGACTCTCTACAAAAGAGGCTAGCTCAGGTACTTTCGACCGAGCCCCTAACACCACGTAGCCAGCTGGATGTCTCAATGGACCCATGAGCTGTTCTTGCTCTTTTTTTGAGAGCGCCTCCACTTCATCCAAAACAATAACCGTCTCTCCAAATAGGCTTTTTGTCTCTATTGCTTGCATAAGATTGGGCAAGGTACAATGACCGGCACCGTAGCGATCTGGTGGAGAGGAGAAATACTGGAGGATTTCATCCATCGCTTGAGCTCTTTCAAAATCATCAACAACCGCAACGAGATAGATCGGACACAAACGATCCGGAGCTGCCTCTTTCAAGTGCTTTTGGAAAGAGAGAAAATTCTGGTATTTCATAGTCCCCAAACAAAGTCTAGCTCAACCTGAATATCTGGATGCAGACTTAAATGAACGGGACAATCTAAGGCCGCTTTTTCCAATTTTTCCTGTTCCTCTTTCGAAGGGGAATAGGAACTGCGGATGCGAAGGATCATTTTGCTAATTTTTCGCTTCGGTTGAAGAACCATGTGTTTTTCTACCTCTGCCGTCATTCCTTTAAGCTCTATCCCTAGTTTTTTTCCCATCATGCTTATGAGCGTAAGCATACAAGCACCGACACTGACAGCCATGAGATCTGTAGGTGAAAAAGCCCCTCCCCCGCCCTGGACATCCTTCGGCGCGTGTGTTACAATTCTCGCTCCCGACTCGTGAGTACACTCCGTCTGAAAATCTCCTAGATATCGCACTTTCATAGCAAACATTCTGCCTTAACCCATGTCCTCAAAGCAATTTCTTTTTTCAGGAATATATTTTTTGAATTGACTCTTTGTAAAGTCACGTGATAGCCTCGGAGCCTTCATAATCCTGAGGTGTTGGATGGCTCTAAACAATCTAAACAAAGCAATCTCATTTGCGGCGAGTGTTGTTCGAAACACTTTATCAACCCCTGAGCAAATAAAAAAAAGAACAGAGACGAGGAAGTTGGCCGCCTGTCTTAAAATAGCCTCCATGGTTGCGGCGTCAGCTAGTGTGATACTTTTTACTGTAATTCCATCCGTTTTTACTTTGATTTTTTCTGGATTTATGTGCCTGGTAGCATATGACCTTTCCAAGGTGTCCGATCATTTCTCAAAGGCAGCCGACGATGCATTGAGTGATTTTCACGTGCAATGGAAGCGTCTCACTCACCAGCAAAGTGCAATCGTAATTCACTTTACGGAAGGGACTATTGTCCTGGGCCCTCTTTTAAGGACGTTGTCGGTTTTTAGTGACAGCAATGACATTTTTTAAAAAAGAATCAAAAGAAAAATCAGACAGAAAAACGAAAAAATCCTTACAAGAGATTCCTTTGCCTCGAGTCTTGACTGCTGAAGGATGGAGAAGACGCTCTCTTCCTATCCTGAAGCCGGGAGTGAAGGGGGCAAAAAATAGACTTGCGTAACCTCCCTGTTTCTCAGGCTGTGTTTGGCATCGTTTCTCCCATGAGCTCTTGAGCCAGTTTCCGATAGTCACTAGCCCCATTACAAGTGGGATCATAAGTTGTGATTGGCATCAGATGGAGAGGAGCCTCAGCTAGCCGAATGTTTTCTCGGATGACAGAGGTACACACTTTCCCTTCGAAACGGGCGCGCAACTGACCCAGTACCTCTGAGGAGTGTTTGGTTCGATAGTCCACACGGCAAGCGAGAATCCCTGTGATTTCTAAAAAAGGATTTAATCTCTCTTTCACAAGGTTAATCGTTCGAAGCAGCTGAACAAGCCCATGCAAAGCCATAACATGCGCTTCGACAGGAACGAGGACCTCTTTTGCAAGCGTTAAAGCATTCAAGGATAAAACGCCTAATGTAGGCGGGCAATCCAGCAATACAAAGTCCCAAGGCTTGCTGGCCAGTACCTCTAATTTGTTTTTTAAAATACTTTCCGCAGCCATCTCTCCGGCAAGAGCCTTCTCCACCCCGGAGAGTAAAACGGAAGATGGGATAATATGGAGATCGTCAACCTTGGTCTTTTCTATAACGTTTTCCAATTTCTCGTCTTGAGTCAGAACGTTATAAAGCCCTTTCCCCTTATCTTTAAATCCATACCAAAGAGAAGCGGATGCCTGAGGATCAAGATCTATTAACAACACTTTTTTTTTGGCTTCGGCCAAAGCTGCAGCTAAATTGACTGCTGTAGTCGTCTTGCCCGATCCACCTTTTTGATTGACGATTGCAATGGTGCGCATAAGAAATACCTCTGTGTACACACATATAAATTTTTTTGCACTCAGTAGCAAGTAAAAAATGATTCCCCTTCTCTCGATCGTAAGATTCTGCTATCCTATACGCCAGAATAACGAAAGGAAGATCGATGGATCTTAGAGGGAAAAAAGCGTTCATAGCGGGAGTTGGCGACGACCAAGGCTTTGGCTGGGCCATTGCAAAAGAGCTAGCTGAAGCGGGGGCGGAAATTTTCGTAGGCACCTGGGCTCCTGTGCTCAAAATCTTCAAAACCTCATGGTCGAGCGGGAAATTTGATGAGTCGCGCAAACTAAAAAGTGGCCAGCTGTTCGAAATTTCCAAAATCTACCCTATCGATGCAATCTTTGACAAAATGGATGACGTCCCTCAAGAAGTGAAAGAAAATAAGCGCTATCAAGGGCTGGATGGGTTTACAATCTCCGATGTAGCCAAAGCTGTGGCAGCCGACTATGGGTCCATCGATATCCTCGTCCATAGTTTAGCTAACGGCCCTGAAGTGACAAAAGATCTTCTCGACACTTCTAGAAAGGGTTATTTATCGGCAGTAAGCTCCTCTGCCTACTCGTTCATCAGCCTACTTGCCCATTTTGGGCCAATCATGAATGAAGGGGGGGCCGCGCTTTGCCTAACGTACATCGCATCAGAACGGGCGATCCCTAGTTACGGTGGCGGAATGAGCTCTGCGAAAGCAGCCCTAGAAAGCGATACTCGAACCTTAGCCTGGGAGGCAGGAAGAAAATGGAACCTTCGCGTAAATGCCATTTCTGCAGGCCCTTTGCGTAGCCGTGCTGCGCGGGCCATAGGCATGATCGATGCGATGATTGCCTATGCAAAGGCCAATGCTCCGCTAACAAAAGACCTAGAAGCTGAAGAAGTAGGAGCTGCAGCAGCCTTTCTTCTCTCTTCAAAAGCTTCAGCAATCACAGGCACAGTCCTTTATGTAGATAATGGCATGCATGTCATGGGAATGGCCGTCGACAGCCTCGCTCTAAAAAAGACAGAAGCAGCTAGCGGGTAACTATTTCCAAAGCCTGAATAATCCCCAGATCCCTGGTAGGGGGAGCGATGAAGCTCGCAACCCTCTGTAAGCTCTCGGGAGCGTGGTGCATTGCGATTTTTACATCAGCCACATTTAAGAGACTGATGTCATTTTCATCATCTCCTGCCGCAATAATGACGCCCTCTCTACCCATTTTCTTTAACACCTCTATAAACGCATTGCCCTTGGAGGCCTTTTCGTCGGTCACAAGAAGAATAACACACCCTTCTACAAATGGGTCTCTGATTTTTGCAAGTTGAAATTTTCCCGTCTCCTCTAGCTTTTTTTTGACCTGCTTCATTCGAGGTTCATTCCCAAAACATTTGATCAAAGGAAAGTGTCCTGGCGCTAACTGTTCAAAAACATCAACCGCTTTCCAACTTTCCTTCTGCCTTTTTTGTACATCCTCTAAATAGTGCAGTTCCTCCGGAGAAAATCTTCGGGGACGCCAGTAACAAAAATCCCCTAACTCGTAGCCCGCATAGATGACAAAATCGCTTGGAATCCCATGATAGGCCTGTTCAACAAACGCAATAGCGTGATCGGGGATATCTCGTTTCAACAGCACTTTTTTGCTTGGCATTGTCATGACAAGCGAGCCATTTTGAAGGGAGAAAAAGTAGGGGAAATCAAACTGAGAAAGCGCCATGGATGCAAAAGTGTAAGGGCGCCCCGTTGTCATTAAAAGGCTCCAGCCTTCTTGGACTTTCTTTCTCAAATACTGCGTCACTTCTTGGGGCACAGAATACTTATCTAAAGTGATGGTTCCATCAATATCGAGTGCAATCCAACCTTTTTTTTCCATACAGTGTAGTATATACAAATTTGTGTATATAGAGAAAGCTCTCTTCATGACAATACTACCCATGACCTTGCCCCTTTCTCCAGTCCAGAAGGCTTCCTGCCTGTATAAGGTAAGTTAAGGACAAGTAAAGAATTTATTATTTTTTGCTTGCTTAAATTTTCAGACTAGGATATAAGTTTGTGAAACTTTCGTTAAGCTTTTATAAACCTGATCTCCGAAAGCGTTTAAAATCGGAGACAAATTTGAGAGGTACAATATGTCAATAGCAGCAGTAGCACCAGTAGCAGTAGCACCAGTAGCAGTAGCACCAGTAGCAGTAGCACCAGTAGCAGTAATACCACCAGCAGCAATACCAGCAGCAGCAACAACTGGTTGGGGTTTCTCGTCACTGCACAACAGATACACTGACTTCATTACGGAAAACAGCGGCTTAGGCAAAATATTCCGCATTGCAACAACAGGCAAAGATGCGGACGGAACAGTCATGAAAATTGTAAAAGCTGTGACACTGTTTTTTGCTTCAGTGATCTTGCTTCCTATGGCAGTGGTCGGCTCTGTATTCGGCTACTTAAAAGGAATGTGTCAATCGCCCGTAGAGCCTGTAGTCCCAGTAAATACACCAGCTGAGAAGAAGGCAGATGTAGCTCAGGCACCTCAGGCAACTACTCCGCCAGTGGAGAAGCCAGTAACTACTCCTCCCACTACTCAATCCGCTACTGATCCAGACAAAGTAAACTAACACCAAATGATAAGACCCCCTGCAAAAGATTTCTCTTGCGGGGGCTTTTTCTTTTGCTAGAAAATGGTGTGATTTTCCATAGTGTTGGTATGTCTCAGTCCCTTCCAAATGAAAGTGGTGAATTAGCTGCTGTAGATGCTACCATGAATCTTGCGGCCCAAACCATGCCCGCTGGTGAATTGGGAGCTGCCTTTGCCAAAATGTTTTTGACCTTGGCCTCTTTAGTCGTTTTACTGCTCCTTACTTATTGGTTCATCAGAAAATTTTTGCAAAACCGTTTGCAAAGGGGAACCTTAAACTCCTCTATCCAAATTTTAGAAAAAAGAATGATCAGCACAAAAACTATGCTTTACTTAATTCGCGTTGACAATAAAAAAATCCTAGTAGCAGAGTCGCATTTAGAAGTGCAATGCCTCGGCGAATCTCCGATGGAAGTGCATACAACCTGTCCAGAGTGATCTCAGTCGTCATAAAAACTCCTCAAAAAATCGCAAGATTGCTTCAGCAGTGAAATCCAGATGCTCATCCGAATGAGCTGACGAAAGAAAGCAAGCTTCGTACGGAGAGGGAGAAAAATAGACTCCACGTTCTCTCAAAAAGTGAAAAAACCGGGCAAACATCTTCTGGTCTAAATTCTTTAAATCTTCCCGAGAACATGCCTCTTGGATTCCAAAAAAAAGAGTAAACATGGACCCTATCCTCTGGAAAACTACATTGTAGCCACATGTTTGAATAGCATTTTCCACGGGCTTAGCGAAACGTTGTGCTTTTTTCTCTAGGGTTTCATAAAATCCAGCTCCTTCCAGTGTTAAAAGAGTTTCTATGCCTGCCCGCATGGTCACTGGGTTGCCCGAAAGAGTGCCCGCTTGATAGACGTCTCCTAAAGGCGCAAGGTGATCCATGATTTCCGCTTTGCCTCCCAGAGCGCCCACAGAAAATCCCCCTCCAATGATTTTTCCGAGGCACGTCAAATCGGGATCTATAGCAAACCTCCCCTGAGCCCCCGAAAGGGACGTCCGAAAGCCCGTAATTACTTCGTCAAAGATCAAAAGAGTCCCTCTAGCTCTCGTACATTCCCTGAGAAACTCCAAAAAACCCGCTTCGGGCGCAATCACTCCCATGTTAGCCGCAATCGGTTCCACAATCACAGCAGCGATGTCCTCTCTTTCTTCAAAAAGAGCGCTAACTGCATCAAAATCATTAAAGGCAAGACAGATCGTGTCCCCAACCGTCGAAAGATTTACCCCTTTCGACGTAGCTGTGGAGTTCACACTAAAAACACCCGACCCTGCCTGTACTAACAAAGAATCGCTGTGGCCGTGGTAATGTCCTGTAAACTTTACGATTTTAGGCCGCTCTGTAAATCCGCGGGCCAGCCGAATGGCCGTCATCGTAGCTTCCGTGCCAGAACTGACAAACCTGATCTTTTCAACACTGGGAAGAAGCTCCACAATTTTTGTAGCGAGCTTCTCTTCGCCTTCTGTAGATAATCCAAAAGAGGATCCGAGCTGAATTTCTTCACAGGCGGCCTTCACGACGCGCTCGTGTGCATGCCCTAAAATAAGAGCTCCCCAGCTCATGCAAAAATCAATGTAAGATTTCCCATCCACATCTGTCAGCATGTCGCCTTTCCCGTGATGTGCAATGATAGGGGGAGTTTTGACATGGGAAAAAGAGCGGATAGGAGAACTGACCCCGCCCGGCATCACTTGACAAGAGCTTTGATAAATGAGTCGCGATTTCACACTAATTCTCTCGAGATATGGATATTTTAACAAAAAGATTTTTTTTGACGAACTCTTTATCTTTCGGCATGATCCGAAAGTATGCAGTTTCGGTGGATTTTCTTCCTACCTGTTATCCTATACGGTCTCGATTACCGCGTCGATTTTGTGGGGCTAGACAATGTACAAGCGATTAAGTCTATGCTGGACGCCTCTGATTTAGTCATTTTGCAAGATAGGCCCCCCGCTTCTCTCAATGGCATTCGGTATCGAGTCCAGGGAGATCTTCCAGCCCTTTTAAAAGTGCTACGCGCCTACGGATATTACGACGGGAAAATCTCTTATACCGTGGATTGGAAGGAACACTTCGCACAAGTCACTCTGTACATCCGGCCTGGTCCCCAATACACCATCGCCTCCTATGAAGTCTATCACAAAGAGCAATGTGAGACTCCATTAGCACTCCCCTGCTGCAGCCCATTAACGCCCGCGTCGCTGGGCCTTCCGATCGGAAGCCCAGCTCTTTCCGTCAGTATCGTCAATGCAGAACTCAATCTTTTAACTTCTCTTGCTGAATGCGGTTATCCACTAGCAAACGTAGAAAAAAGAAAAGTAATCGTCGATATGCAAGAAAAAAAGGTCGAAGCGGCAAGCTGTATCGATGAAGGCCCTCTTTCGAAATTTGGGCCGCTGTCCATTTTTGGTCTTAAAAAGGTCAAGCCAGCATTTATTTTAGACCGGGTAGCCTGGCAAGAAGGGGAGCTGTATAGAACAATCGATGTGAAAAACACGCAAAAAAGACTGTTAGATAGTGATCTTTTTAGCTCTGTCTTGATTTCCCACAAAGAGACCCTTGACGAACAGGGGGGCCTACCCATAAAAATGCACTTAAGCGAAGCCAAACACCGGCAAGTGAGTTTTGGCCCCTTTTATGCAACGGTCGATGGCCCTGGAGGAGTATTTAATTGGTCTCACCGAAATTTGCGGGGCATGGGCGAGAGCATCCAAATCAACATGGAGGCGTCAAAGCGGTATCTAGCCGGTACTCTGGTGTATAAAAAACCTGATGTCTTGGCGATAGATCAGACATACCGCGCTCTTGGGCAAATTGAAAGACAAGACATCTATGCCTATCATTCGATTTTATACCGAGGGGCTAATTTTTTTGATTATAAAGTCGATGCGAAAAGCTACCTTTCCGTGGGAATGCAAGTAGAGCACTTTAATGTAACCAATAGCGCTAATAACCGTTCCTATCTTTTCTTTGACCTCCCTATGATTTTCAAATACAACCAAGCAGATGACCCATTAAATCCAACGAGGGGATACACCCTTGTGTATCAGCCGCATTTTTTTCAATCGCTCTATCAAAGCTCACAGCAATTTATCAAACAGCGGATCACGACGACATTTTATATTCCTATTGTTCAAAAGTACTTTACTTTTGCTGGGAGGGTGCAGCTAGGCTCAGTGGCAGGCACTCGGCAAAAAAACATTCCGATTCCCGTCTTATTTTTAGGGGGATCTGAAGATGATTTACGCGGCTACCGTTACTTAACGGTGAGTCCTTTAGACGCAAAAAAAAGGCCCTTTGGGGGGAGATCCGCGATTTTTTTAAGCGTGGAAACCCGTTTTCGAATCGGCAATTTCGGTCTTGTCCCTTTTGCAGACTTTGGCACGGTTACTTTTCGTGAACTTCCGACGGTAGATGCCAAGTGGTTTAAGTCGCTCGGCATCGGATTACGTTATTTTACTTTCTTTGGTCCGATTCGTTTTGATGTAGGCTTTCCTCTAGACAGAAGAAAAGGCGTTGACCATAGATACAGACTTTATGCATCGATAGGACAGGCATACTGATGATGAAAAAACTTGGAATTTTTCTTTTTTTCCTCTTGTTTATCCTAGCTGGGATATATGCTATTTTTCAAAGCTCTTTTGTAAAAAATTTTCTGAAAAACGCTATCTCAGATGCCTTTTTTTCTTTGGGTTACCAGGTGCATATTGAGCATATTGAGGGAGCCCTTCCGAGTCGCATTGAATTGAAGGGGGTAACGATTGAGGGACAAGATCTGAAGCTCTCCATCCAAGACATCACCTTAAAACCTGTCCTTTGGCGCCTTATAAAAAAAGAGCTTGCCTTTCAAGGTGTGGTGGCCAAAAAGGTCTCTTTATCCGATGAGAAGCCCTTTGATTTTTCGGGAAATTTAAGATTGAGCACAAAACAATTTTATGCCAGGGGGGCTTTGGAGGGGTGGAACATCTTTTTGCGCTATCATATTGCAAAAAAAGAGGCACATTTTAGCGGAAGCAAAGACTCGTTTAATATCAGGGGAAGGGCAAGTTTTAAAGAACCTTTCGAACTCATTTCCTCGAGCATTCAGCTCAATGATGATCTTATTCTTACAACCCTCCCCTTTAACGCTTCAGGACGTCTGATGGGGAATATCAAAATAAAAAAAGAACAGGAAGAATTCCAGGGGGAGTTCATCTGTCAGGTAGCAGACTACCAAGTCGGGCTACACGCATACGAGCCTCTCAAAGCAGAAGGCGTTTTTACTGTAAAAGATCGTAACCTTCGAGGAAAAGTTTCGGGTCCCTTTTCAAAGGTTGATTTTGACTTAACACTGCTCTCCGATTTCCTCGTTTCGGGGCATATCGATGCACAAGTGGAAAACATCCAAGCCTTCCACATTCCTGACTTTTATGGAAAGATAGAAGTCAAAGCTTTCTTAGAGGAAGAAAATGGGGTCCAAGCCGTGCTGATCGAACCTCTTTTTTCCGATTTCTCGTATCACTCGTATACAATAGAGAGGGTCTTCGGGTTTTGGAAAATTCTCGATCCGTTTAGACGTTCTCAAAACTCTTTGAATATGACGATTTCTCGGGGTTCTTTCAGCGATTTAACGCTTGAACATTGTACGCTCAAAGCGGAGCAAAATGAAACCGAATGGCCTTTTAGCATGAGTGCGAAAGGAACCTGGTTCCACCCCTTTGAGTGGACCTCTTTGGGGACTTTTAGCCACCCCTTTGCAGTGGACCTTCAGCTCTTTTCTGGTAGAGTTCTAAACCTCCCTCTAGTCCTAGAACACGCCACTCACATCGCGTGGTCGCAAGAGGCTTTGATCCTTTCAAAAACAGAGGTCTCTCTAGATCAAGGCACCCTTCTTTTTTCTATAACGAGGCGAGGGAGTAATACAGAGGCTCATCTCAGCGGGAAAAACCTTCCCTTAGATATTTTGTCCATGAATCCTTTGGATGATGCGATCTTGGGCGCCATAGACATTGAGGTTATCGTAAAAGAGCAAAATAACCGCTTATCGGGCACTTTATCTGCGAATATTGAACAAGTGGAACCCTTTGTTTCTCTTGGAAAAGTGGAAGCTGGCCTATCGGAAGACCTACTGACCCTCAAAGGGAAGTTCTCTTCCAGAAACGGCCCCATTTGTACATTCGATGCGTCTTTACCTATCCACTTTTCCATCTGGCCCTTTCATCAAGAAGTCCTCTACACCAAAGCTGCTGATGGGCATCTGACCTATCAAGGGAGAATCGAGCGTTTTCTCGATTATTGGAACATCGGACCACACCGTTTAGAGGGGGACCTCAAGGCAGATATTTTATTTAAAAACTCCTTAGTACGCCCAGAAATTGCAGGATTGATTCAGATCCAAAATGGCTCTTATGAAAATTACTATACCGGCACGCAATTGGGTTCGATTCAGGCCGAATTTGTCGCCAACAAACAGGGATTCTACTTAAACAATCTTTCAGCGCAAGACCCCAACCAGGGCACCTTTGAAGCGACGGGGCATATTGATCTCTTGCTTCAGGAGCACTTTCCTTTTCTATTAGATTGCAAGCTTGTCAATTTTCAGTTTGTCACAGTGGATCTGGTGCAGGCGATTGCCAATGGGGAGGTCCAAATCAAAGGCAACGCTCTAAAAGCCATGGTTAAAGGAGATGTCACAGTAAGCGATACGACTCTTACCATTCCGAGCCACATTGCAAAACCACTTCCCGACCTGAATGTCACCTATCGCCACCCGATTCGAGAAATCGTGCTTTCTCCCAAAGACTATGAACCCTATCCCCTCCTCTTGGATCTCAATATTTCGGCTCCTCGAGTCAACATCAGCGGGAGGGGCCTCGAATCGGAATGGAAAGGCGATTTTCATTTGGGGGGGAGTTTTACTTCGATTGCAACACACGGAAAACTGACACTCATCGAAGGACAGTTTAATTTTTCTAGCCGAAGTTTTAAGCTGACGGAAGGTGCACTCTCTTTTTCTGGAAAAGAGTACCAAATGCCCCATCTAAAACTGGCTGGAACCACCGAGACCAAAGGGATTTTAATCACAGCCAAATTGTCTGGCCCTCTCGACAACCCACAGGTAACGCTACAATCCAATCCGTCTCTCCCATTAAGTTCCATCCTGTCATACCTCTTGTTCGGGCAGGATCTTTCAGAAATCGGAGGCTTTCAAGCTCTCCAAATTGCCACTTCCCTAGCATCTCTAGCGGGCACGGGGCCTGATATCATGGAGAGCACAAGAAAGTCTCTGGGAGTCGATCGACTTCGAGTGATCGCTGAGCCTGGAGTGGATGGAGAAACGGTTTCTCTTGAAGTGGGGAAATATGTCTCTGAAGGGGTGCTCGTCTCCATCACACAGGGCACAGAAGACAGCAGCACAAATATCAGTGTCGAAATTGAGCTCAAACACAATTTCGTCTTCGAAATTCAGAGCGATCAGAGACAGGAGCAAGGGAAATTCACCTTGAAGTGGAACCGCAGTTACTAGATTAGACCTCTTGCAAAACCTGAGTTATGCAAGAGATCTAATGGTCAAAGTCCAGGTATATCCAGATAAAGAGAAATATTTTATAATCATTCCTTATGGAAAGTTATCTTGCTCCAGAGCATTACGATCTTGTTACGCCTGATGGTAAAATTGTAGATATTAGGACCTTGGATCCAAGTCGCCGTATGGCGACGATTTTCATTGAGAAGATTTCTCCTGTCTTTGTTGGATACCAAATCGATGAGAAACTGATTACTTTTAATCTGAAAAGCACCCTTGCCCAGTTGGGTGTCAATGCGATTGGGAGGGAATTTTACTTTGAGAAGAAGGAGCATACGGTGCATGTAAAAGTGGAATTTTTTGGCATTGGTAATTTGGGGCGGGCTATGTTGGAGCTGCTTACGATTGGCACCTATGTGGGAAAGTTATTTGCGGCGGATGATCGTCGCAAGGTACGAGATCCAGATTATTTGATGAGGATGTTTGGAAGGTCTGACCGCAAGGGAAGGCCGCTACTCTCTTTGGGGGGGCTTGAAGGAAGTGGGGCGTTGATTTTGGAAAAAATCGACGGGAGGACCGTGGCTTTTATATCACTTCTCGATGGCATCTTGACGTATGAAATGAATGTCTATGGTTTTTTGCCGACTCTTGAGAAAGCCTTAAGGGGGAATGTAGGGGGCACTCGGCAGTTTCTCCATCTGCATCAAAACTGGGAAGATAAAGCTCCCCGAATCGTGCATCGCGATCAGATCCTTCTTGTATCTACACCTCCTCTTCATATCCGAACTGTTTATGGACATGTGGTCGATGCCCTGCTTCCGCAAGGGATGTATCACACCAGTGCGAACTACTTACAACCGGACACATTTGCCTCTGGCGACGTGTACGAACTTTATGGGACTAGCGATCAGATTGTCGATGATATTCCTTTGGAGTTTTATACGTTAGAGCCACATCGGGAGCATATTTTTTTCTCAGATCGAGACCAACTGCTTGCGAATTTAGAGGATCTGGAGAGTCTATTTAACGCCTTTGCAACAGCTCCTGGACCTAGCCATCATTTGGCGGCGGTTTTTGTGGTGAAGGGGACGCAAATGCAAGGCCTTCGGCCGAGCGACTGGATTATGAGGGACCCTATCAAGCATGATTTTCCGGGTCTTTCCCATCCAACGCGGCAAGCGCAAATTGTGGACAAATATATTGAGGCACAAGCCTCCTACCCATTTTTAAAAGCTATTGAGGAGGGGCTGATTACTTCGCAAGGGATCCTTTTGACTCGTCATTTTCCTTCGCCGCTGATGAAGCGGATGCTTCTCAACGATCAGATTCAACGATGCTTGAAGCGGATTTACTTTCTGCATCCTTCTCGTTCCAGCGATGGATTTTTTTCTCATGAGGATCGGGCGATGTTGGTGGATCTTGCTAAATTTGGGATTCCGGTTTATTGGTGTGATCCGTTGTCGCATAAGATCCTTCAATACGTTCTGAAGCCTGAGAAAGACGCGGGGCTTTTTGTACCGATCCCTCTGATTGAAAAATTTCGTAAGGCGACTTTTTTTGGGGTTTATGGTTCTAACTTACAAGAGGGGGATTTTGAGAAAGAGCTTAAAGCGCTTCTTGAGGGTGTATTAAAGATGCGGGAGGATATGCAGCACCCACTTCTTTCGCCAAATACCCCCCTTGCTCTTTTGACTGGCGGGGGTCCTGGCGCAATGGAGGTAGGGAACCGTGTGGCAAAAGAGGTGGGAATCCTTTCCTGCGCCAATATTGTTGACTTTAGGGCTAAAGATAGACAGGTGGTGAATGAGCAGAAAGAGAACGCTCATATCGATGCAAAAATGACCTATCGGTTGGACCGGTTGGTTGAAAGACAGGCGGAGTTTTATCTGGACGTACCTATCTTTCTGCCTGGGGGAATTGGAATGGATTTTGAATATACGTTAGAAGAAGTTCGCCGAAAAACGGGATCCAACCCGCCGACTCCGGTTTTGCTTTTTGGGGAGACTGAGTATTGGAGAAAAAAAGTGACTTCTCGATTTCAGGTGAATCGAGAAACAGGTACAATTAGGGGATCTGAGTGGGTGAGCAACTGTTTCTATTGTATTCAGACGGCGGATCAAGGGCTGTGGGTGCTCCGCCATTTTTTTCAAAACACTCTGCTCATTGGGAAGGGGGGGCCAGTGTATGATGAGGGGTTTTGCGATGTATATTTTGAGATGAGTTCAAAATAATCCCGAAAAGCGACGAACCCTGAGTTATGCAGGAGGTCTACTCTCTAAAATCCGTAATTCATGTTGAACTCAAAGTAGTGCGTTCTTTCCTTTTGAAACTGGCCTTCTAGTGAATAGCCGTGATGGTAACCGACGTAGAGCCTGAATTTGCGTCCGATACCTTGGAGTTTGCTGAATTCATATCCTGCGCGGTAGGTGCCATCGAAATTGAAGTGAAGCTCCTGTTCATTGCGCCAAAAGAGGGCGAGGAAACAAGTTCCGTAGAGTCTTTGCTTATGGAACTTACTGCCTAAAAACCGTGCTTCGGTGCCATATTCGATATAAAAGGGTTTCCAGGGGAAGGTTCGGTCACTGTGGACAACGACACCGGGTCCTACATATACGCGGATGGCTTCTGTGGCTTGGTATGAGGTGAAGAAATCGATGGCTTCAATGCTGGGGTTGAGGCGGATGACTTCTGGGTGGTCGATCATGTATTCGTCTCCTAGGTGAGAGGAGATATGGTAGCCTCGTAGTCGAAACGACCAAGGGCCTAGGGCCATAGAAATGGGAACACCGGCGTAAAAATCTGTATTGACCAATTCTCCCCAACCTTTGGCGATATTGGGGTTTGGGTCCATATTGAAAACGGACCAAATTCCGGCCTCTATGCCGATCTGGATATCACCGCCCCAGAAAGCGTCGAGCCAACGGTAGATGGGAAAGTCATCTCCTAGAGAGATGTCGATGGTTTTGGCGCCGATGACTCTATCTCCACTTCTCCACCCGAGGGTATAGGTGACATTTCTTGGGTCAGCGATCATGGGTAGATAGAGCTCTGTCATTTGGGGGAACCAGATGCCATTGATGCGGGGCCTATTGACATATTTTTCTCTTAGTTCTTTGTCTTCTGGTGGGACGCCATTTAAGACGTGAACTGCTTCGACTCCTGGGACGTCCAAAACGAAGGAGACGATGCTATTGGCGATCATTTTGTTGTTGGGCATGTTAGCGAGCCAGACTTTGTGATCTTTGACGATGACAACAACGCAGTATTCGGCGTAGTGTATATCGACGAGTGCTTGAATGTAGCCTTCGAAATAGGGGTCTGACGCAGTTTGGATTTCTTCAGAAAGGGTATCTCTTCGCGAAAGAACCGCAACCTCGCTTTCATCTCCCCATAGAAAATAGCTAAATAAAAATAGAGTAGAGACAACAATACGCATACTGATATAGCGGCCTTTTGACCTCTATATACAGATTAAGTTTTTATCGGCAAAGAACCTTTTGCGAACTTACTTCGGAGGAGGGAAGCTCCGCTATATAAGCAAAGGGCGCCTCCTAAGAAGAGGACAAAAATAGGTCCCAGGGCGACGGAAAGCCAACCTCCTAATGGGGGGGCGACCATGCCTCTCATGCCGGCCATGACGACATTGACTCCTGTGTACTTTGAACTTTCCTCTTTTCCTGAGAAAATGGGGCCAGAAAGGTTCCATACTAGGTGGCTGCCTCCCTGTCCTACTCCATACCAGAAATAAGCGATATAGAGCCAAGCGATGCTCCAAATGGACAGACTCAAGAGAACTGTGAAGAGTCCGACGGCTAAGAAGACGAGACTGGCGACTTTAAATGTGTTGAGCTGATTAATCCATTGGGTCCAAATGGGGGTAGACACGATGAACCCGAGTCCTTTGGCAATGCAGATGGCAGCAGCCATTTCTAGATAAGAGATGCCGAGGACATCTACGGCAAATAAAGGGATGGCTGGCTGAATGAGCATGAGGCCAAAACCGCTGACCATAAAGCCCCATTGGAACCTAGAAAAGTCGAGCCTTTCTCGCATTAATCGATAGCTGTCTCGCCAGGGTCTGATGAGGATTTCTTTTATACCACGCACGGCCAATTGGGATTTTGATGAACATGGACTAGAGTCGAGGACAATTCTAGCTTGGACGAGTAATGTAATGAGTCCAATAGCGGAGGTTCCAAAGAAAAGTATTTTCCAACAGGAAGGATCTTTGTCTAGGAAGGAGCCGCAGGCGAGAGCTAGAATAACCCCTTCTGCATATCCTAAGGCAGAACTAATGGAGAAGGATCTGCCTCGCTTACCAGAACTCATATTTCTTTTGAGGATTTCGAGCCAGGCTGGGATTCCGGCTCTATAAAAAAACATGTAGTTGGTTGCAGCGAAGATCAGATACCAGGCGGAATGGATCCAAGGGCATAGTAAGAAGGGGGCTCTCATCAATAGTCCGGCCCATAATACATTGGATTTGAGCTTATGGGTACTGCCGTGGAGTCCTGCACTCCAATAAAATGACAAGATAGTGATAAAAGGTTTAAGCATCATGAGGAGAGTGACTTGGAAGGCGCTAGCGCCTAGATCTTTATAAAGAATGAAAGGCAAGAAGGTATAAAGAGTGAATAGAGGCTCTGTCAACAAATTGGTCCAAATTAAGGACAGTCCCATCTGTTTTTCTTTACAAAGCATAGTTTGACTATCATACAAGGCAGAGTGTATTCTTCGCTATGCATTAAAAAATTGTTTCTGATTGTATTTTGGGTAAAGTTGAGATAAACTTTTTCTTCGCTATTTGGGGCAATAGCTCAGTGGTTAGAGCAGCGGACTCATAACCCGTCGGTCCCTGGTTCAAGTCCAGGTTGCCCCATTTTCTAAATCGTTCTCATACATACGCTTGAATGCTGTCAGGTAAAAACAACCTTGACAGCAACGGGCCGTTTTGAGTAGTGTGGACCAATCTTGGACCACTCACCCACAAAATGTAGCAAATGAGTACGAAAAATCATTCATCATCAGCGACGGCTAACCCTAACAATCAAGATGAAGGGGTTAAAGCCATGAATGGTATTGATAAAAGACCAAACAAAGACGGTACTGATAGCTATAGAGTCAGGGTTCGCATCAAAGGACATCCGCTATATTTCCAGTTTGTCCCATGTTTTCACCATCATGGTCAAGGAATGGGGTTGGATCACAGAGAATCCAGTACGCAAAATCACTAAGCCTACCCTTTCTAATGCCAGAATTCGTTTCCTTTCAGAAGATGAGAAAGTGCGTTTACTTGACGCCTGTCAAAAAAGTGGCTGCAAAGTCCTATATTTGGCTGTTCTTTTAGCCCTCTCAACAGGGATGCGCTACAGCGAAATCATGAAACTGAAGAAAGGAGATGTGGACATTGGACGAAATGTCATTACTTTAAAAGAAACCAAAAATGGAGATGTCCGTTCAGTCCCTTTGGTGGGCACTCCCCTTCATTTGATGAAAGAACGATTGACCATCATTCCTAATCAAGACGCATTAATTTTCCCCTCCACAAATGATCCCAAAAAGCCAATCGACATTCGCTCTGCTTGGGAAAGGGCAGTAAAACTGGCCAATATTGTCGACTTTAGGTTCCATGATTTGCGTCATACGGTCGCCTCCTATCTTGCCATGAGTGGATACAGCCTACTGGATATTGGGACTTTGCTTGGGCACAAAGATATGCAGTCCACTAAACGCTATGCCCATTTGTCTCAAGAACATAAACAACGGATGGTCACAACCATGACTCAAAAGATTTTAGGATAAACTATGCATAATAGGCTTAAACCAATAGACCTTAGTCGATATTTAAAATATGACTTGATTACCATCATTCAAATTCCATTCCTTCTTACTGGCCATGAACCTGTCGACCTAAATGAGTTTTTTCAAAACCATTGGGAATACCCTGAACAGCATAAAATTTATGAGATGGCTCAATCGAGCATTGCAGCTAAAAAAATTGTGGGAGAAGGCAGTGCTATGAGTTTCACTGCCACTCCTATGACTTGGATCAGTTGGGCAGATTCTAAAGAATTAAAACTGCCAAAAGTCTTTCGCCAAGCTTACGACGAACACAAGGAAAAGGAAAAAGAACCTGCTCCCAGACCAAATGAATCCTATCGGATGAGAGAAGAAAGTGAAGATAAGACATTAGCACAGGAAATGATGAAACTTATCCATACTTTTATTCCAGAATTGCCAGTGGCCCAGGTGGTAAGAACACCTCCATTGAAAAAAGTGTTTCAAGGCACATATACAGCAGACACCTTAATGAAATGGGCAAAAGACGCCGACATAGAAACAAAAGCTGGTAGAATTCCAGAAAAGACCAAGCAAAAATGTTTAGATTCCGCACTAAAAGCCTGGCCAGATTTTGAATGGTTTAAAGAGCAATAGATCAAATTGCTCCCTCTTTCCTTTCCCTTTAAACTCCTTCTCCCTGCTCACAACGACTTCACAGCCAATTTAAACCACTGAAATACCTTTTCAGTGGTTTTTTTCTGACTGGCTCAATTTTTAAAAACTTCATTGTAAGCGACAATTTGAAATATCAGGCAAAAAACTGCGATGTTGCAGTGCCTTAACTTTAAATTGGAGAAAAACAATGGAAGATAAGAAACCACCCAAATTAATCCCTGCATCCAGATGGAATGAGTATCACCCATGGCCACCAATCGGAGGTTTGCGCCACCTCATTTTCTTCGCTCCTCTCAATGGCTTTGAGAAAGTCGTTAAAAGAGCTGGACGAAGAGTGCTTATTGATGAAGCTGCGTTTTTTGAATGGGTAGACCGTCAAAAGGTAGGTAAAAAATGATTACCTTTACCTATGAGGTTTTGGAGGAAAGAATCAGCATGCTAAATGACTGGTTTAATTGCTGTTATTTAAATCTCAACAAACACCAGAAGAGCACCCCAGCACATAAGAAGTGGCTGGATCACTGCCTACATGCACTGCGGCAAATCTTTGCCCTGGAAGATATGGCTAAAAGTGCGCCAAAGGAAAATGCATTGGAAGAAAACACAAGAGTGGAAGCTGTTAGCGCAGCATTCCACCCATAACGATACTTAAAGGTTACAATATGAAGATAAAAGAAGCTTTGATTCATACGCAAGATCAAAAAATACATATTCCACCTGAAAACTACGTATTGATGGTGGAACAGCAACAACACCTTTTACGCAAAATGGTTGAAGCAGTTGAACCTTGTAAGGGGATGACGGTCCCAACCATTAAAATGATTCCTGGTCAGTTGCATATCGTAACGGATGAAGCCGAAGATATTCTAATAGCCAGCAATCCTGGAATTTTTCAAAGGAGCGGTCAACTGGTTAGGATCATTACTGAAGCTGCAAAGCCAGGAAAAAAGCCCCTCAAAGACAAGGAGGAAAAGTCTCCGATTTCCAGATCGGATGATGCCTTGGTCATCATTGGAGTAGACCCTATCTATTTGGCAGAAACATTGGGGAAGCTTGCCTCTTGGGCAAAGCTTGATGAACGAACCAAAGAATGGAAAGCTAAAGATTGTCCAGACAAGATAGCGAAGACATTGCTTGCAAGGCAACAATGGAAACTTCCAGTGTTAGCAGGAGTTATCCAAGCACCCACTCTGCGGTCTGATGGATCAATTCTTCAAAACCCTGGTTATGATGCAGAAACTGGCTTATTTTATAACCCAGGCAAGACGTTTTTTCCGCCAATTCCTCATTCGCCAAGTTTTGAAGAAGCAATCACAGCAAAGAATAGATTGCTTTCTTTACTCTCCGAATTCCCCTTTGAAGATGAAGAAGACAAAGCAGTTGCCTTGTCAGGTATTTTGACTGCTCTGGTTAGGAAATCAATCAGAACAGTTCCCTTACATGGCTTCACCGCTCCAAAAATGGGAACTGGTAAAAGCCTTCTTGCAGACGTCATTGGATTAATTGCTACAGGAAATAGCAACTGTGTCATATCACAGGCAGATAGCGAAGCTGAGGAGGAAAAAAGGCTTTTAACTGTTCTTGCCGCAGGCGATGCGGTCATTTGCTACGATAATATTGAAAGACCGTTTGGATGTGCTCCACTTTGTTCGGTGTTATCGCAGGAAATGTTTAAAGGCCGCCTACTTGGCACCAATAAACATATTAATGTGCCAACCAATGCCATCTTTTTAGCAACAGGGAACAACCTCATCCTCATTGGAGATATTTCGACAAGGGCAATTCTTTCCAGGCTTAATCCCAAATGCGAAAAACCAGAAGAGCGCACTTTTGCGCTAAATCTTTATACCTACATTCCTCAGCATAGGGGCGATTTAGTCAAAGATGCCTTAACCATCCTCAGAGCCTATCATGTAGCTGGTAGACCGAAACAAAATATCCCCCCATTTGGGCGTTTTGAAGAATGGAGCGACCTTATTCGATCAGCACTGATTTGGGTTGGACTGGCTGATGCTTGTAAAAGTCGAAAAGAAATCGAAAGTACAGACCCCGTTCGTCTTGTCCTTGGCGGACTACTTAAAGCTTGGCATGCTACTTTTGACTCTCTTCCTGTGAAAGTAAAAGCTGTTGTTAGCAAGGATTCAGAAGAACTCAAAGAAGCTCTTGCAGAATTTGCACCAGACAATAAGGGAGGAATCAATGAAATTTCTTTGGGACGAAAGCTGCAAAAATATAACAAGCGCATTGAAGGTGGATTGCAATTGGAGCGTATGTCAGATCATCAAGGAACAGCCACTTGGAGGGTTGTTAGGATTGAAGATAGGTAAACCAGTGGGAGTGGTGGGACTTGTGGGAGTGGTATTAACCTACATGGAAAATTGGCATGACAAAAAAAGTATTATAATGAAAACACCTCCACCACTCCAACGACTCCCATCAAAAGTTAAAGGAATTCCAAATGAATTTAATTGACCTGGCTCAAGAAAAAGGCTTACATCCTAAAAGGACTTCATCTCATGGCGGTGGGGAATATCACTCTGCTTGCCCTAATTGCAATGATGGCAAGGACAGATTCACTATTTGGCCAAATGAGACATCAAAAAATTGCACAGGCCGCTATTGGTGCAGACAATGCGAAATCAAAGGAGATTCCATCCAATTCTGCCATGATTTTCTTGGGTTAAACTTTTCAGAAGCCTGTCGCAAGCTAAGTGTATCCCTACCTGGATTTCACAAAACAAGCACATTCCTCCAACCAATAGTGCCTCCATTGAAATTGGCCTCAGAGCCTGCCCTTGCTTGGCAGGAGAAAGCTGAAATGTTCGTCGAATGGGCTCATCGTCAATTACAATTAAACCCAACTGCGATAAGCAAACTTTACGAAAGAGGATTGACTGAGAATGCCTTCAAACAGTTCACGCTGGGTTATTGTCCTAAAGATATGTGGAGAAGCTACGATGACTGGGGCATTAAAGCTGAAGCTAAGGAAAATAGCAATCTACCCAAGATTTGGCTACCACAAGGACTAGTGATTCCTTGGATTTCACCAGAGGGAAAGGTTTTAAAGATAAATATTCGACGGCTGAAGTGGTTTGAAGGAGATAAATATGGCAAATACATCAAAACCCCAGGCAGCATGAATTGTCCTGCCGTATATGGAGATGTTTCGTCGTCTATGGGGATTATCCTGGAAAGTGAGTTTGATGCCATTCTGATTCAGCAAGAAGCAAGTGATTTAGTCTTTTGCGTCGCCACTGGAGGCTCATGTCAGCCTATGGATTTGAGCACTGATTTTTTGATTCGCAAAGCTGACTGCCTTTTGTTTTGCCCTGACGTCGATCAAGCAGGTGCCAGATTTTGGAGCAGGCTACAGAGAAGATATACGAATGGATTGCTTTGGCCAGCCCCTATTGGAAAAAGCCCTGGTGATGCATTCAAGCTTGGCATCAATCTAAGAGAATGGATAAAAAAGTCCTATGAAAGGAGGTCAGATGCCTGAACGTAAAAAGAAAGAAGAGAAGATTCCTGTTAAACCACCCCAGACAGAAAGCACTCCTATAAAATTCTGGAAACAAGATGGAGATGAAAAACCGAATGTTTCTCTTGCTCCTCATGCTGCAGATTTCATGGAGACCCTTAAATCTGTAATGGGAGTCAAAGACACAGAATTGGCTTGGCAAATTCTGAATGCTGGGGTGTCTGCGTTAAAGCCGATGTGTAATGAGAAAGACAGCTTTAATGTCGTATTGCAGTCAGTGCATGATATGCAGCCAAAAGATGCCATAGAAGCCAGGCTTGCTGTCCAGGCTAGTGCCCTATTTTCTCATGGCCTTGCAAATTTAAGAAGAGCTGAAACAGCGGATATGATGTGTCATGCAGATCATTATGCTAACAAAGCCATCAAACTTCTGCGACTTCACAATGAAACAATTGAAGCATTGAATCGGTATCGTAGAGGTGGAGAGCAAAAAGTCACAGTTACTCATGCCGTTATCACTGAAAAAGCGATCGTAAATAATTTTAATGGGGTGGGGGGTATCCACTAAAAACGAAGGAGCAAGCCCATGTTCGCCAAGAAATGCGGAGCAAAAGCCAGAACAAATGACCATAAGCCATGTAGACAACCAGCCATGGCCAACGGAAGATGCAGACTGCATGGAGGCAAAAGCATTGGTCCGAAAACGGAAGAAGGCCGAAAGCGCATGATTCAGGCAAATATTAAGCATGGGTTTTATTCAGCTGAAAGCATCGCTGAACGAAAACATGTGAGGGCGATTATTAAAGCTGCCATGGGAAATGTGTAATGATCTTACACATTATATTCAAAATATTGGGCGATGTAGTGATCCAGTGCTTTTTTCTTTCCGTTATGAACGGTTCCATTTTTTTGCATTTCAGAAAAAATTTCAGCAATACAAGAAGATTGATCACTATGTGACCGTACTATTTCTAAATACTTTTTATTTTTCACTTGTGATTCAAGTCCAACAGAAATTGCAACACTTGATCGGTTAAAAACCGCTTCCGCTTCTGTTAGTAGAATTTCGTTTGCATACGCAACAGCTTTTTCCATTGAAGGCGTTTTGTCTGAGAGATATTTCGCATGTATCTCTTTAAATTTAAGCGCATTTTTCGCATTTGTCATTTCATAAGCAAGGCTTAAGCAAGCCTCAGCGGTTGACTTGGTTCTTCCAATATAGATTTTTCTTTTATCAACATCCGTATAAGCCTTTGAATCGGAGTTAGTGTCGCCTGCGTACGTAAAGCCAGATGCAGCCAGAAGTGTAATAGCTGAGGCTAATACTGGAATAGATTTGGCCATCTTAAAAAGAGCAAGATCACAAAACCCTGTTCTTGTTTCCAAACGCCCTGAAGAAAAGAAAAAATTTGTTGCACTCATTTTATTAACTATCTGTTTTATTAAATTAACTAAATATAATTATATAGTTTAATTATTATAAAATCAATAAATAAACCAATGTTAATTATGGTTCATCCGACAAATGCGTACCTGTAGCGGGAAAAAGTATTAAGTCCGTAGATTCTGATCGATCTTGATTATCAGCGTTTTATGATTATCTGGCAGTCTTGGCTGGAGGGATAGAAACAAAAGAAG